>OLOS01000210.1_pt1 | contig 69114 bp, 58 predicted proteins | sample 1672631 | NCBI WGS metagenome assembly OLOS01 (sample SAMEA3136707, study PRJEB25190) | human gut metagenome | biome: human gut; feature: human-associated habitat; material: faeces | place: Austria | collected 2013
TCTGAGACATTTTCATATGTGGTATACTAGGACATTATCATAAATGGCTTATACATTTTTCGGAGAAGTTTCCCAATACTCTTGAATTTCTATCCCGTTTGGTATATGATATGGAGAAGGTGTAACCAACGTATTATTTCATACCAAAGGAGAATACTATGAGACATTTAATGAGTCCATTGGATTTGAGTGTTGAAGAACTGGATCAGATTCTCGACCTTGCCTGTGATATTGAGGCAAATCCTGAAAAATACGCACATGCATGTGACGGTAAAAAACTTGCTACTATTTTCTATGAACCAAGCACACGAACCAGACTCAGCTTCGAAGCTGCGATGATGAATCTGGGTGGTAATGTACTTGGTTTTTCTTCGGCCGCTTCCAGCTCCGCATCCAAAGGAGAAAGCGTTGCCGATACGATCCGCATGATCTCCTGCTACGCAGATATCTGTGCCATGCGTCATCCGAAGGAAGGTGCTCCGCTCGTGGCATCCATGCATTCCTCCATTCCTGTCATCAATGCAGGCGATGGCGGACATCAGCATCCGACCCAGACTCTGACTGACCTGATGACCATCCGATCCCTGAAGGGACGTCTGAATAATATCACCATCGGACTCTGCGGCGATCTGAAGTTCGGACGTACCGTACACTCTCTGATCAATGCCCTGGTGCGCTATGAAAATATCAAGTTCGTGCTGATTTCTCCGGAAGAGCTGCGTCTGCCCAGCTATATCCGTGAGGATGTCATTGAAAAGAAGGGTTATGAATACAAAGAGGTCGAGCGTCTGGAAGACGTGATGCCGGATCTGGATATCCTGTATATGACCAGAGTTCAGCAGGAGCGTTTCTTTAATGAAGAGGATTATGTCCGCATGAAGGATTTCTACATTCTGGACAAGGAGAAAATGAAGCTGGCCCGTCCGGATATGCTGGTGCTCCATCCCCTTCCCCGTGTCAATGAGATCTCCGTTGAGGTGGATGAAGATCCGAGAGCTGTTTATTTTAAGCAGGTACAGTACGGTGTATATGTCCGCATGGCACTGATTCTTACACTTCTGGAGGTGAAAGTATGTTAAACGTAGGTCAATTAAACGAAGGCGTGGTTCTCGACCATATCAAGGCCGGAAAAAGCATGGCCATTTACAAATATCTGAAGCTGGATCAGATGGACTGCTGCGTGGCCATCATCAAAAATGCGCGAAGCAATAAGATGGGGAAAAAGGATATTATCAAGATCGAATGTGCGATTGATATGCTGAACCTGGATGTGCTCGGCTTCATCGATCATAACATTACCGTAAATATCATCAAGGACGCACAGATCGTAGACAAAAAGGTGCTGCATCTGCCGAAACAGCTCACCAACATCATCAAATGCAAAAATCCCCGCTGCATCTCTTCGATCGAACAGGGACTGGATCATGTCTTCTTCCTGGCAGACCCTGAAAAAGAAGTTTACCGCTGCAAATACTGCGAAGAGAAATACAGCGGGAAACGGTAAGGCAGGAGACATCCGGCCTGTAAGGTATTTCAAAACTCATACAGAAGACCGGACAGCTCTGATACAGGAATAGGAGTTCAGAAAAACAGGTCATAGAGCAGGAACCGCCGCACATCTTCTCCATTGTGCGGCGGTTCCTGTTTGTATTTTCGGCTATTCTGGTAACTGTTCAGAGTCATGCAGATTTAAAAAATTTGCTCTGGGAAAATCGTTACCTATTTTGATATTTCAGAAATTTTCTGCAGCAGCAGCTTACACTGCTGATAAGTATATACATTCTGCTCCATATCTGTGGCTTTTTTTGAATCAAAGACGTCTTCCAGTTTCTGCCGGTATTCCTCCTGCGCCACCTCTGTCTGGTTCCAGTAGTAATGATAGATCAGTTCACCATTCTCATCCGTCTGGATATCATCACCGCCTCCTGCGCCGTAGCTTCCCGCTGCCAGCGGGATGAATTTCCCGTCCTCAATCTGATACACGGTATCTGCATATCCATCCATATGCCCTCCGCTTGTAAGCATCAGATTCCTCTTCTCGAGACAGGTGGCCATACCGTGTGAAATGTAGACCTTGTCCGTCATCCCGTCCTTTGCCGTGAATACTTCTCCTCCTGCATATCCATATCCGTAATCCATCCACAGCTCCGGATCCGAATCCTCATTCACGTACATGAATCTTCCCTCCGTCTGGTCCGTCGGCTCATCTCCACTGAAAATCTCTCTCAGATAGGTATCTGCCCATCCACTGTCTGTATTTGTGGAAATGACGGGAGCCGTACCGCGGACTACTTCTGTCTTCGAAGAATCCACGCCAAACTTCTCCTGCTCAATACTCTCCGACGCCGGATATATGCATTTCTCGGAAGAGTTTCCATCCTCATCATAGTCATAACCCAGTATGATCTTCCCCGAAGCTTCATCGTACCAGTCACTGATCGTCAATGCATCCAGAACCGTCCGTTCAATATTCCCCTCATCATACAGGTACAATACCGTGTATATATCTCCTGTATAAGACTCTCCATCCGAAAAATACTCCACCGAATGAAGCGTCGTACTGCACAGAAGCCCGTTATCATAATAGGCATAGCTGTCGTAATAGATCAGCTTTCCCTCCGGATCGTAGTAGTTGATACGGGAGATGTTCGAAGCTGCTTCCGTTTCTTCTATACTGTCAGAGGGTTCCTGCTGCTCTGTTTCTGCTGTTCCTTCGGCTCCTTCTGTTCCCTGCGATACCTCTGTGGCTGCTGTTTCAGTTTCCCCGTCTGTTTCCTCTTCCGATGTGCTTTCTGCGACCTGTACTGCTGTTTCTCCGGCGGATTCCGCTTCTGTATTCTTCTTATGATTTCCTGTGCCACAGCCAACCATTCCCGTCAGGACTGCTGCTGACAGAAGAAAATAACAAATCCGTTTTTTCATCATAATGCTTCGCACCTCATTCTTTCTATTTATCGTTGCTCTTTGTTTCTCAATATCATGTTCTTGTAACTATTCAGAGCCCATTCGCAAAATCGCCTCTACGAGGCTTTCCTTTTGGCATCATGTGAATGGTTATTCTTTGATGCCACGTTCCCTTTCAGTGATTCTTTTTATACAACACAAATCCTGCAATGATCTGTGCCAATGAAAGTATCACAGCGGCACCCAATGGCACAATGCCCCGGAGATTATCATATTCGGTGATTAAGACAATTCCCCATATGGCACAGCCAATGAATAGCAACATCGCGCACACAGCAAGAACCTTTACAAATGCCCTGTGTTTTTTGCTTATATTCTTTTCAGGAACGATCAGAAGCATCAGTTCAAGGTAGATTTCCATTAATAGTTCGACAATGAATTCCATGCATGCTTTCTCCCTGCTAATTTCCGTGCTTAGATTTGCTAACTTACATATTTATATTATTACGCCAAAGTCCCATCGTCAACCAAAAAGACCAGAAACATATTACTTTGCTTCTGGCCTTTCTATATCCTATTGATGATAAGCAGAACGATAAGCCGGGTTATGTCGTGAATAATCATCTATCTAGGCCTGGCGTTGCCGCCAGGCTCGAGCAACCCACCTGGAGCTGACGGGCCGCCATATGCTCCTGTTCGGTCTTGCTTCGGATGGGGTTTACATATGCCCCTCCTGTTACCAGGAAGGCGGTAGTCTCTTACACTGCCCTTCCACCCTTACCCGGTCAAACCGGGCGGTTCATTTCTGTTGCACTATCCTTGGAGTCGCCTCCACCGGACGTTATCCGGCATCCTGCCCTGCGAAGCCCGGACTTTCCTCGTCTGGCACCTTTCGGCCTGCCAGCCGCGATTATTTGTTCTACTTATCACACGTGCCCATTCTATCATCTGTTATCTCGAAAGTCAAGATATCGCCAAGCGGAATTCTGGTACCGTCCGTCAGGACCAGAACCTTCTGAAACAGATCGATCTTCCCGGCATTTCCCGCCACCGTTACATAGGAGCCCCCGTCCTTTTGTTCATCCGGCTGAAAATAGGTGATCATAAGCGCAGGATGCATCCTTATCTGTTTCTGCACCATCTGTAAACGTTCATCCAGTTCCTCCCTGCTGTATTCATCCAGTTCCACTTTCTCCTCTGTCAGCCGGGCAGTTTCCCGGACTGCAGCATCGTGCCCGGTCAAAGCGGCAAAGGGCGAAAACTGGGCCGCCCTGTCCCGGATCGCCATATGCGGATGTGTGGCAGATACATGCCGGGGCAGATGAATGATGTCGTCGTAGGAATGTGAATCATCACAGGTTTTCTTTATATTACCACTCACCTTTTTCCTCCTTCCATGCTTATCCTCTATGCTTTATGCCCTCCGATCTGCCGGTTTCTCTCCACTGACGTGGCACCCTCTTCCAGATTCATCCCCTTCAGGATCGCATTTTTTCCGAATTTTTTCTTGATATCCAGTACGGCATTCTGGATCCGCTTTTCCCGTTCCAATTCTTTTTCTTCCTTCTCCTGCTCTTTCTTCTTCACACTGTAATCGGTAAACAGATTCATCTGTTCATAGGTTTCCCCAACCGGAACGGCTGTTTCATCCACCACTCGGTTTGCTGTAAGCGTTATCCTTCTCACCAGCAGATGATCGTCGATGATCCTGTCATACAGCTTCAGTACCGCATCCGTGAGCAGCCTTGCGGATGAGGTCTGCCTGTCCAGATTCTCTGTCCCGTGAGCCGCTTTGGGAACCTTCCGCCCATATTGATCTGTGGTAACCGGTCCTTTGTACCGGCTGCGTATCTCCGGTCTTGTCAGATTTTCAATATCATACCCGACAGTGAGAACCACCTGATCCGTCACCAGTCGCCTGTCCACCAGATCCAGTGCCAGCAGGTCGCTCATCTCACGGATGACCAGACGTGCTTTCTCTGCTGGATATGGATACTGCAGCACCTGACCGGAGCAGATGCTGTTTGTTTCAGGTTTATAGGCCTTTACATCTGCGATCGTACATGGTTCCCACCCCCACGCATGGTCGATCAGAAGCTCCGCATTGATTCCGAACATCTTATAAAGAAGATCCTCATTGTAATAATCCGTCGGTTTTCCAAGGGAACATCTCGCGATATCCCCCATCGTAAACAATCCCTGTTCTTCCAGCTTTCTGGCATATCCTCTGCCCACCCGCCAGAAATCCGTCAGCGGCCGGTGCGACCACAGATTCCGGCGGTAGGACATCTCATCCAATTCGGCGATCCGCACGCCATTCTCATCCGGCTCGATATGCTTTGCTTCTACATCCATGGCCACTTTACACAGATAGAGATTGGTTCCAATCCCTGCCGTGGCTGTGATTCCTGTGGTCTCCAGAACATCCAGGATCATCTTCATTGCCAGTTCACGGGCGGAAAGCCGGTAGATATCCAGATATTGAGTCACATCCATAAATACCTCGTCGATCGAATACACATGAATATCCTCCGGAGCGATGTATTTCAGATAGACCTGGTAGATCCTGGTACTGTATTCGATATAATGTGCCATGCGCGGCGGCGCAATGATATAGGATACAGCCAGCGACGGGTTTTTCTTCAATGCAGGATCATCCGATGATTCCCCCTGGAGGAGATGCCCCGGCGCCTTCTGCTGCCGCACGGCATTTACTTCCCTGACTCTTTGAACCACCTCAAACAGTCTTGCCCGTCCGGGAATGCCATATGCTTTCAGAGACGGGGAAACGGCAAGGCAGATGGTCTTTTCTGTACGGCTTGCATCTGCCACCACCAGATTCGTCGTCATCGGATCCAGTCCGCGCGCCATGCACTCCACAGAAGCGTAGAAGGATTTTAAGTCAATTGCAATATAGGTACGCTTATCTGATGACATTTTTCTCATCTCCTTACCTGAACATATTGTAACGATTCAGAGCCCATTCGCAAAATCGTCTCTACGAAGCTTCCCTTTTGCTCTGCAGTCCTTTCCTATGCTACTACATTGACCGCATTGCTTTTTATTTCATTGATTGTCTGCATGAGCAAGGCCCTTTTCTTTGCGTCAAACAGTTTCATAAAGCTCACCGGCTTGTCAAATGGAGGCTTTTGAAGAATCATGATGTTTTCGATATATCCATTTTGCTCCACATGATGAATGATCTTATTTACAAATGCAATCTCTTTCTGGTTCAGGGACTGGTCATTGATGAAAGTGGAAAATGCCTGCATGGCAGCCTCATGATCCAGCTTCGCAATTTTCCGGATCAGAAGGCCGAAGGGCGTCTCTCCGTACTCTCTCTGATAATCTTCCCTGCTGCCAAGCTCACAGGTCAGGATACGCTCCAGCTCTTTATAGTCTCCGGCAGAAAGCGGAATATTATGCTTCAGCTTATGGATTGCCATCGTATCTCCGTGTTCCTCCACATACCGGTTGACTTTTTTACGGTAATCCTCAAAATCATAAGCTGCATCCAGAAGCACTCCCTCCTGCTGTGCCGTCACAGGATCCTGAAGCTTCATCGTTATCTGTACTTTGTACCAGGGGAGCAATCTTTCCTGTCAGTTCCCCTTTATCTCCTTCACTGATATAAGTAAATGCCGAAAGCTCCTGATATTTTTCCACATACTGCCTCTGCAGCCTGACGGAAACTTTCCGGATTCTTAAACGCAGCAATCACTGTCTGGGCATGGGAATCCTCACAGATGACACGCTGTGCGAATTTTCCGTTGTACTGCGGATACAGTTTGTTAAACCTCTGCAGGATATATTCCGCATGTCGCTTGTTCTGCGCAAAAATGATTGTCTTTCCGAGCCTGGCACCGCCTGCCACCTTAATACCGCGCTCCATCAGATCCTGCAAAACCGTATCCACTGTCAATTCGTTAAAAACAAACCTGTTCAGCTTCGCAGATGGAATGAAATCCGGCATCCGGTCATCTTCGGTAAAGTCATCCTCGTAACGCTTCCTGTCCTCTTCGGAAAGCTCGTCGTAAGTAATGCCCTCATCCATAAACTTTGTCTTCACTTCGTAGTTGTAATATGGAACCAGGACGTGGTCTGTATAAACCGCCGTTTCATAATCATAGGCATAGGTGGGAATTTCATGTTCCATCTCGAAAAAATCATAAGTGTTTGTGTCCACATCTGTCTTTGGCGTGGCCGTCAGTCCCACCAGAATCGCATCAAAATACTCAAAAATCGCCCGGTATTTTTTAAATATACTGCGGTGACTCTCATCAATAATAATCAGATCGAAATGTGCCGGTGTAAACAGCAGGTTGCCATCCTTTGCCTTTACATTGTCGATAGCATTTAACATCGTCGGATACGTAGAAAATACGATCCTGGCATTCTTATCATCCTTTCCCTGGCAGAGGTTGCACAGAGACATGTCCGGCAGATAATTCTTAAAATCATCTTTCGCCTGCTTCACCAGTGCCGTCCGGTCTGCCAGAAACAGAATATTCGTCACATAGCCGCCCCTGCTGAGCACATCGGTCAGGCTGGAAGCCGTCCTGGTCTTTCCAGTCCCCGTTGCCATCACCAGAAGATTCTTCCGGAAGCCCTGCATGATATGATCGCACACCGCACGTATCGCTTCCTTCTGATAATAACGGTCGGTAATCCTGTCATCTATCGGAACTGTGTCCAGATTTCTGCGCTCTGTCCTGCGGTTCATCAGTTTCTGAAGATCATTTTTGCTGAAAAGCTCACTGACCCGCCTCTGAGGTCCGGTCTGATCGTCCCAGAAATACGTTTCGAAGCCATTGGAAGTAAACATCATCGGACGACGTGTGAACTTTCGTTCCAGACAGTCGGCATACAGCATGGCCTGTTTCCGTCCGTTGTTCGGGTCTTTGCTGGTGCGCTTTGCTTCGATCACCGCCAGCGGCAGACCATCCCTGCCAAACAGCACATAGTCCACGAAGCCTTTCTGCCCAAGTACACCTTCCATATCATTGACCGGATACTCTTCCCATACATCCGCATTCTCTCCGTGAAAATTCCAGCCCTTCAGCTTTAAGTCCACATCGATATAAATCTTTCTGGTCTCAAATTCTGACAGATCCTCCGCTTCAAATGTCCGGCTGTTTTTGTGCTGTAACCCATTTGACCGCCAGCTCCAGAGCCTTCCTGCACCCGACCGCACACATGGCAGGCGCCGATGCGTAGACTCTCTCTGCCTCGATGGCTGCAGCCGCAAACAGAGTATATTCCTTTTTTTCTTTCAGAAAGCCAAAATTCGACATTGGCAATCACTCCTCTTTTGTAAACAGCTTTAAATCCAGTCCTGTTCTATTCTTTCTTTTAATTCCAGAAACATCTGGTAGTATTCCTGCTTTGTCTGCCTTACAATATCCAGTGCAATGGCCTGATTACAGGCATGCGCCACATTGTTCTTTCTGAAACACCACTTATTTCCAGTATCTCTTTCATCGCTTTCCATGACTGCTCAAAACAGATTTCATATAGTGCTACCAATCCCGTCAACACAACATTGCTAAATGGCTCTTCATACTCAAACACATCCTTTAAATTTGTCAATGCCCGACTGAAGTTCTCATATTTCTTCAAAAATAACCTTTCCTTCCTGAACAATTGAATTCAGCAACTCCGCCTGAACCGGAGCATCCAGATCCACCACATCAAAAAAAAGCAATGTCGAAACCTCTTCTTCGACATCTAAAGCAAATCGTGTCGTATCTCCTCCCTGCACTGCCAGATCAATATCACTGGTCTTCCTAAAATCGCCACGTGCCCTGGAACCAAACAAAATCACTTTTTTCAAATGATACTTTCCAGCCAGATCTTTGATTTCCTGTATAACATCTGTCTTAATCCCATATTCCATTTCTTTAAGCCTCACAAATTCTTAGTATCGGATCGTACATGTGAATTATTACTATATAATCATCTCATGTGTCTATATTATGCTCTTTATTATACTATCGATTAAGCATCGATTCAAGGATGCAATGCTGTTGATGGGGTGAAAGTCAATTTTTGATATCCAGCTTTGGAAATCTTATGAGGAGGTTTGTGCTTATGCTTACAACGGAGCTTTTTGTAGCCATTATCAGCTTATGTATTACCTGCTTTGCTCTTGGTTATGCCGTTGGTTCTAAGAGCAACGCTAAGACACAAAAATGACCGCCCTGGTCTGGTAAACTTTGGCGGTCATTTTTGACTTAAAATAAAATCAGGCTAACCGTCTATCGGTAGCACTCTTTGATATTATACTAGCATCTAACCGCTTTAATGTCAAACAAATATTCTATTTTAATTGGCAGTTCCTGCGGTATCGAAAATTTTAAGATTTCACCATCACAACATCCCCCTGAGTTCTTCCAGTCCTGCTGCAATCTGCCTGTTCAGTTCTTCCAGTTCATCCAGAATCTCTGACGTAGGTGGATACTCCACCGGTACATACTCGACTTTCTTGTATTTGTTAATGGAGAGGTCGTAATCATTCTCTACAATCTCCTGCTTCGGTACAAAGAAGCTCTGCTCAGTGCGCTCCCTCTCTTCTTCCTTTTCCGGTGCATGGAAACGGGCTATAATGTCCGGAATATCATTCTCCGGGATTTCAGAGCGCTTATCGTCCAGACTGTATCCGTCCGCTTTCATATCGTAGAACCAGACTTTGTCCGTGCCACCAGCTCCTGTCTTTGTAAATACGAGCACTGCTGTGGAAACTCCTGCATATGGCTTGAACACACCGGATGGCATGGAGATGACCGCCTGCAGCTTATGGTTATCAATCAGCTCTTTGCGAATGGATCTGTGTGCCTTGCTGCTTCCGAACAATACACCGTCCGGTACGATACAGGCACATCTTCCTCCTGTCTTCAACATTCTGAGGAACAGCGCCAGAAACAGAAGCTCCGTTTTCTTCGTGTTCGTTACTGCTTTCAGATCATCGTTGATACTTTCTGTATCGATCGTTCCCTTGAACGGCGGATTCGCCAGACACATCGTATATTTTCCGCTGATCTGATTCTGCTTCGATACACTGTCCATATAATCAATCTCCGGATGACTGATGGAATGAAGCATCAGATTCATCGCCGAAATACGGAGCATGGTACGGTCGGTATCAAAACCGGTAAATGCATCTCCGGCAAAGTGCTCCCACTGTTCCTGCGTCATCTTATCTTTGTAATGGTCCCGGATATAATTCGACGCAGATACAAGAAAACCTGCTGTACTACAGGCCGGATCTATCAAGACGCTATGTTTGATACAAAGAAAAAGCCTTCTCCGGTGTGAAAATACCGAAAAAGGCTTGATTCACGGTATTTGCCGTATGTGGAATTCCAGCTTTTTTATTCAATTGTGTTCAAGTGCCACTGCCGCAATCGGCCCGAAGTCAGAAATGCGACACCCCAAATTATTATCGTTAAAAAGTATGCCAACATTAAAAAGTTTATCTCTCGATAATCGACCGCAACAACGCAAGTATACGTTGATAATCCTCGTTTTTGGTTTTAATAAAGGATGTCGTCAAAATGGAGATTAAGTTGCTAAAATCATACCCTGTACTATCAGCGACAACTTTTAGTTTTGCCTTGGAATCATCAATACTATCAACTGGCGGTAAATCGCCACATATGGCTTGCAACTTATCAGTATCAAATATCAAATCCTCTGGAATCATTTTGGGCAAGAAATGCACGTTATTTCTATAGAATTCAAGGTATTCCACCAAAAGCAGCTTTTCTTGATCTTCGTTTTTTCTGCCACTTTTTCTATTTGCATCCACGCCCCATACAATTGAATCCGCATTAACTCCGACAATCTTCCTGAAAACATCTTTATAGTATGTTAGTGTTTTATCTTTTTCTAAAACCTCAGAAAAATCCGGTATTTCCGTAGAAGGCTTTTGATCACCGTCAAAAATAATAAACCTATTTGTTATATGCGTTTTGGCATACGTAAAAATCGTATGTATTTTAAGGTTGTCTGCGCCTCCCGGAAAATAATCAACTTGAATGTGTTCTCCTAATGATTCCGCAATTATGACGCCTTCTATAATATGCTTCGCCATCAAATCCTCTACGATAATGTGCTTTTGGGTTATACCTTCTTCTATCTCAGTAAATGCATACTGAAAATTCAGATTCCCCTCGGCTATAATCTGGTCATTAAATCGCCTTAGGCACACTATGGCTTTGGCCGGAAGATTCTCAACAATACTTGCCGAGTGAGTGGTCATAATCACTTGAATCTTCTTCTTTTTTATGATCATTAGAAGACACTGCATAAATCTTTTTTGAGCACCTGGATGCAACGACACTTCTGGCTCGTCTAATAGCAACAGAGCATTTTCTGGCAAACGAGAAATTTGGTCAAGCATTAAGGCAACAAGGAATTCACCGCTTCCAGCATTATATTCGGAATAAGCAATGCCATCGGAAAAGATAACATTCGTCGCCCATGTTCCACTAAAATATTTATGCTTAACAACTCGCACTTCTGCTAAATTAAGTTGAAGAACCTCGTTCACTAAATTAACTGTTTCAGGACTTAATAACCATTCCTTTTTCTTGCCAGACTCTTTCTGTTTGTTTTGAAGAACCTTTCTGGATTGCCTAATCACATAATCAACTTTTTGCGCTTGCTTTGGGTTTTTCCCAATATCATCATACAGAAAGCTTTTCTCAAATGCACCAATCAGGGTTTTCGGATTCAAGTAGATAATTTTCAACGTCCTCGGAACTTGACCTTGTATATTCCATTTATTGACCCCGACATGTTTACAATTAACTTCTGATTCGGAAAAATGATAAGAAAACGAGGCGTTTTCCATTCCTCCGCCATCGATTGCGGTTTCAAAAAATATCTCCTCTGAACTGCTGCAATTAACCAATGTTTGAATCATCTTCATGATGGTTGTTTTTCCGCTTCCATTTTTACCGACCAGAACAGTTAACGGGAACAAGAAATCTATTGTCGTTTCAGGCTCAAAACGTCGGAAAGAATGCACGGTCAACGATGTTAAGCTATTTTTTATCGCATCATTCTCTAACATCTTTTCTATTGTCTGAATCGTATCGGCAATATTATCCATTCAATTACCCTCCTTCCGAATTGTTCTCCTTTATCAAAGCTGTCACTTTACCATATATCCGAATTGCTCAAGTCTCTCCCGGCATATTCTACGTTCTTCATCAGTAAACAACTCTGCATATTCCGACTTAAGAACATGGGCCTCTACGGATAAATCCAATCGCCCATGCTCCCAGAGCGTAGTGAATCCATCTGTGCCGCCGGATTTACTTATCAGCTGTTTTGCCGCAGCTAATCCGCCCTTGGCTCCCAACATTTGAAGAAAGCGACTGGCGTTATACCCGCATTCTTTCTTGGCGGTCGTATAAATATCAATCATGTCCTGTTCAAAGCGTTTCTCTAATGTTGTCATACAGCACCTCCTATTCGAACATATCTCCATTCCATACCAAGTTGACAAGCTGCACCAGCAATGCAACTCTTTCTGAAATTTCGACCTTGCTAAACTGCTCATAAGCCTTGAAATTCAATCCGTTATCAGCAATAAATTTCTTAAACTTCGGATTGTTCTGATAGGCAAGCTGGCCCAAAGACTCAGTATAAATATTTCCCTCGTTGGAACAGTACTTTGCAAGTTTATAGGAATACTTGGCATCATTCAAGCTGGCGTTTATGCTCTTATGCAATAGCAGAAGCGCACCAACGCTATTTCTCCAGCGCCTGAAATCTTCTTGATCTGTATATTCATCAGTAAACCATTCATAGTGATCTGTGATGATATGTTCAATTTCGAACGGATTCTTAGTCTGGGTATTCATGTAGTTACAGTAGTTAGAAGCAACACCGGTACTCTCCTCGATAAAACCGGTCACACGAGCGAGAATGTTTTTGATGTACTTCTTAGTAAAGCTGTTAAGCCCTAAATCCGGGAGTGCCACCTCTGGCTTGAAATTCAGATTGATATACTGCTGCATCAGCTTCTGCTTCAGCGTCGGCACATCGCACATGCGGATATCCTTCGTAACATTGAACACAAAATTCTTGATGGTGCTGTAATCCACCGAGCGATAATTCGTGACTCTGGAAACAATCAGAATATCAATGAAGCGGGCAGTCAGATTAATTTTCTCAATAATAACAGGCCAAGAATCCTCATAGCATATTGGAGCCAACAGAAGCTGAGGCTGTAATGTGAAATTCACCTGCGCATTGTAATAGACATACTTTGTCTCTTCGGCAAAAACAGTCTCAGCCTGGCGAATGCGCTGGTAAACCTCAGCAAATTTAGCGAACTTTTTTATAAACAGTTCAAAATCCGCAGAGGAAGCCAGTCCCAGCTTATCACGCTCATCACGGACCCATTTGTGGAATGAGCCACCAATGATATCGAAATCCTTATTGACCGCACCAGCCTTGGTTTCACGGATGGTTTCAGCATAATGCGCACGGAGCCATGCCTTGATAAAGGTCTCGTCACCTTTGTCGTCATCCTTTTTTAGAATGAGGACCATGTCTTTCCAAACACCATTCATCTTTTCACGAATGGCATCATCTCTGATTTCAGACAGAATATAACCTTTCAGCATTTCTGTAGAGGTAAGGCTTAAACCACGGTCGTTCATTGTAACGAAAACTTTATGAGCATCCTGCTCTGTGGTGGCAACAATCTCAATGAAGAAAACCTTCTCCGCAAGCCAGTCGCAAAAATGCAGGAGCATATCGTCCGTAATGTCCGCCGGGAACACATCAACGATATCCGTGTAGCGGCCATACAGATTACGAACGGATTCTCCACAATTTGTTATATCAAAATCCTTGTTGTTAAAGATGGCCTCCATGCATTCCTGACGGTCATCCACATTGATATTAAAGGATTTTGTACCAAAAGACTCCGAGAAAATCATGGTCTCAATCATGTTGTAGCTCTGACCGATTTTCTTCAAGCGATTGTTCAAATACATCAGCAGCAACGTCAAAGACGAAAAGCGCTGCTGGCCATCGATAATAGCATTCTCACGTCCTGCTAAAACGATGGAGCCCATAAAATATGCGCCATACTCCGCTACAGCCGGACGGGAATCACCCGGCTTATAGTTGTCCAGAAATTCAGAGGTAAGGTCATCGATAAGCTCTTCGATATGCTTACGCTGCCACATATACTCTCTCTGATAATAGTGGATGGAGTATTTCGTATTTTGCAATAATTGTTTTAGATTCTTCGGTGAACCTTCTATCTTTTTCATCGGTGTTCTCCTTGTGTTATTCTTCGTCTTCAAAAAGTTCAACATCGATTTCTTCGGAATCCACTATTCCTATTGGGTATTCACGAATCCATCCTGTAATATGAAGAGTTTTGCCGCAGTACGGGCATTCGCAATCAGTATCGCTATCAAAGCTGTATACAGCATCAGGACCCATGCCGTTTTCCTTTTCAAAACTACTTACATCTTGGAGATATTCTTCTAAATCGACTTCAAACTCAATCCCACAATCCGGGCATTCGATAGTTCTGCTAAACGAAAGTTGCCAATTTTCCGGATCGTCTTCGTCATCAGTAAATAATCCGGGAACATTATATTTAATGTCGGCGGCTTCCATTTCCACGCTTGTATTACCACACGTTAGCAGGTCATTCTTCAGCCTTAGCCTTCCAGTACTACCATCCTCTTCGACAAACTCACGGTGTTCACGAATAAAGGTAGCAGCCTCACGAGAGAAGCCATTTCTCTGTAGCAGTATGGTTAGCGGATTGGTAGTTCCAAACTCCACATACTCATACCAGTTGTTTTCGAATTCGGTTACATTGTGAATCTTCTTATATTCATTCGAAAATCGCAGGAAGTAATTAGAAATACTAAACAAGATAATATTTTCAATAACCTCCAGCGTTTCTGCAAAAACAACGTTTCGATGTTCCTTGGAACGGTCATTATATGTAGTCGGCGGTTGGTACATAGACACACGGAAATTTTCCGGATGATCTCTGCGGTATTCTATAGCCTTCTTCATAATAAAACTTAGGCCCGTTCCCTCCATCCATTGACAGAGAATTACAGCATACCATCTGCGCAATGACTCCTTGCCAAGGGAAGATTTTTCATAAGTGTCCCACTCAAAGATTGTGGCGAGCTTGTTTAGAAACTCAATGACATCGGTATATCTGAAGCTGCCGTTGATGCACGGAGGGTATTCCAAACCATCTCTAATGGCCTTTATAAGCCTTTTTGTCTGATCAACCGAAGTGTTTATGTCATCATCAGGTAAAGTTGGAGAATCTGAAAACTTCGCCCTGATGTCGTTTTCGTCAGCGACAGACAACAGATCAGAAAACTCCCTGCGGACAAGGCTATCTCTGTCTTCCATGATATCCCTGAGCAAAATCAATCCGAACTTGCGCATCATAACATATGACTCTTCAGATTGAAGTGCCTCGCCCTCTGCATTCACTCGCTGCGGTATCACAGAACTTCCGCTTTTTAAGATATCGACAACATATTGTTTCTCTACTTTTTTCAGGACTTTTGGATTTGTCGTTATTGAAAGGTCCTGCTCTGGCACCGGAGTTTGCAGCATTTCGATATAATCTTCCGGCTTTACGGATTTTTCTTCGGAAACAAAAAACACATTTCCGTAAAGATTGTAGCTGATTCGACCTACACGGCCTATCAAATTTCTAAAATCAACCGGACTCATCTCACTGCGGAATATCTTGTTGTCAGTAATAAACAGATTATCCGCCGGTAAATTAACACCTTCAAGCAATGTACTTGTACAGAACATTGTGGTAATTTTTCCAGACTGGAAAAGAGTCTCTATTCTTGTTCTTATAGAGGCAGGCAAATAACCAATATGGTATGCTACGCCTTTTTTTATCATCCCAGCCAGATAATAATCGCCATGAACTTCTCGTGTAATATCACGTGATAAGGCATCTAATTCAGGATCGTGCTTTTCCTGCACTCCCAGCGCATCAGCAAAATCTCTTGCTGCAGCAATTGCTTTTGAGCGACCGTTGTAATATACGATAGTCTGCGACCTTTGTTCTTCCGGTAGACGCATGTTCTTTCCTTCAAAATAGAGCAACATGATTTTCAGAGATGTATTCGGCATTTTAATATCGGCGACCTTAATAACCGATTGCGTATGTTCATTATAGACGCTAACCTTCTGGCCCAATAAATCAAGCAAGAACTTCACCTGAATAACCGGTGAATACGTGGAGGCCAACTTGCTCTCATCATTGTTTTCGATTACATCATTCATCAAACGCAGATATACCTGAGGATTAGGTATATTCGGAGAAGCGAAAATAAAATGTGGCTTTTGGGGCCGCTTCAACAGCATATCAACCACTTTGTAATAGAATGGGCCACGGCTGTTTTTTCCAGAGAGCTTGTGCGCCTCATCCAAAAACAAATAGTCAATTTGCAGCTCCGGCCTGCTGATAAGCAAGTAAAGCAAACGCTCCGGTGTTAACACAAAAATATAGTTATGTTCTTCTTCCAGAGCTATATCACTGGCTGCGGTAACCACACGGTAATTTCGCTTTTCAAGATTATCATTTAAATCATTTATGACACTACTGCGCACTTCATTTATCAACGCTTTTGTAGGAACAATCAGCGCATAATTTTTCTGAGCGCCCTGAAGGACAACCTCATCCTTAATAAACATACGCATAATAAATGATTTTCCCATTGAGGTCGGCCCGGAATAGCTGAAACATGGATCGGTCAAATGATCATACGCAATTTTCTGTTCGCTAAAGAACTTCTTTTCGGTATCTGCCGGTATTGTAAGGTAATCACTCCTGTACTGCGCAAAAACACGCTCAAATGTAGAGACATCCTTGTAATCGGCATTAATTTTCTGCAACCCTCGGTGGTTTCCAACGCTGGAGAACACAGAGCCTGCATATAATTTAACTAACGAATTCTCCGGGTACAATTCGTTCAGGAGAACGATAATTTCCTGCGCCCACATTTTGTGGCTGACACTGGACTCTGGATGATTTGACTTGGACAGCAGGTCTGCAAAACGGAGTGCGTCCAAAAGGTCAAATTCTTTAGCTTTACCTTTTGTTTCAAGCTGAAATAGGCGTAACGCATAATTGAAAAGTATCTTCTCGTGAATTTCGTTTAGATACTCGTTGCTGTCAATGTCAACGAATATGGCGTCGCCTAATTTTTTCTTTTCATCGCTCATATTAAGTCAACATCTCCTTCCAGCACCGCCTCCATGATAGATTTCTTTTCATCTTCGGCATCGTTAAAAGGTAGCACATAAATATAGAACGAGTGCATTTCCAAGCCGCAATCTTGAATCTTCTGGAGAATATACGGAATATAACGCTTTATGTCAGCCTGCATTTTCTGTTCGGCAAGTTCCTCGTATTCATGGACCGGATAGTCTGTACCAAGACCCAAAGTGTATCCAAGGAACACGCCATACGATGTGTTGTATCTATTGGTTTTTGAAGGATTCGGAACAAGAATATCTTTCACAAGTGCAGCTTCTTCATCTGTAGCCATGCGTTCAAAAATAAGCTGATTGGCCATGTGAATTTCCTGCACCTCGTGCTGTTCGATACGGCATATTTTCTCGAAAGCACCGTCAATGGCATAACCGAGGTCACCGACAATATTGGAAGATCCAAACACCACTTGATGGTACGGGCGTCCTGACACACCACTGGTTAATAGATGAATACTGTCTGCGACGCTGTCATACTGCTTTCCATCAGTACTAATTTCGATTCTGCTCATCAATTTCGGTGCATGGAGCTTTTCTTCCATGAAGGTGTAATTCAATACCTCGCCCAATTCGCCACCAGTACCCTGAACATCAGCACCGCCGTTTTTCTTAATCACACGCAGCGCCTGCGATACAACAGCATCTCTATTTCCGGCCTGACTGAACTTTTCGAGCTTTGCTCTTGAAAACACATAGTCTCCCATGCTCATGTACAGATAAGCCTTCAAATCCTCCACATTGATTTTGTTATTGCGAATTACAAGGTGAAAAAGGCGCAGTTCTCCCTCGGTAATCCAGTTAACCGTTTCCGGCTGCTGAACTTCCTGAAAGACTGAATCGAAGTCACCATGTGTTAATGTTTTCGATAGCGCTTCTGACATACTGCGCCTCCTCACCTTTAGTTATTTCTTGTCCGTTCCGTAGAGAGCCTTTTTTTCAGCCACCATACTTGCCGGTGCCTGATAATCTGAATAGTTTATCGTTTTCTTTGCGCCTTGCTTTTTACCCTGCGGCTCATAGGTCATATTGAATACCAAATCAGAGAGCCACTTTTTGAAGGACGGATTATCTTGGAACTGTTTGAACAGCTCCATGTTATCGGCCATAATCGCAAAGATTACTTGCTGCAATGCACGTTCACTTTCCATACGGGCATTCTGCTCGTCGGAGTTCTTCATCGCATTTTGATAACGTTCATCCTTTGCCACCATCTCAGGAATTTCAAGAATCTGTCTACGAACATTATCTGCATCATTCCAGTTGATGTTGCCAAACATATCGTTGAAGTCGTTCAGAATGATGGACAGCAGGTCCATTTCTGGATTGACGATATGTCCGGTCTTGCCAGCCGGGACCGGAGGCACCTCGGAATCTGCATCTTCCAACTTGATCGACATACACTCCTGTGCTTCCAGGCGGTAACTATCCAAATCAATAACATCAAGAATGCCTTCGGAGAAATCATCATCACGAGGCGATGGCAGCTTGGGAATCAACAGATTCAGGAAAATAGAGAGACGTTCCCAATCTGCGTTTCCATAAGGAAGAATGGCCCCGAGGAAACCGTATGTACGGCAGAATGCCTTGGCAGCGCTCTTAAATTTAATCTGATCTTCTGTGTCAAGATCCTTATAAATAGCAGCACAAGCATCCAGAATTGGATCGAGTCTATCACGCTCAGCGCCATTCAAATATAGGTCAACCAGCTTCTCAACATGAGACTCAGAATAAACCTGATAATCTTCCATCGTTGCGATAAGATCATACAGCTTGTTCGGGTCCGTTTCACCAGAAAGCAAAGTGGTCCTGTAGTATCTCGAAAATGCCTCTTCAATCATTGCGGGCTTATTGTAGAAGTCCAGCACGAAGGTATCGTGCTTCTGCGGATGGCAACGATTAAGACGAGACAAAGTCTGCACAGCACGGATGTCGTACAACATCTTGTCCACATACATCGTATGAAGCAGAGGCTCGTCAAAGCCAGTCTGGAACATATCCGCTACAATTAACAGACGATATGGGTCCGTCTTAAAAGTGGCCGGAATCTTGGCGTCCGGGAAACCATTCATGGCTGCAGAAGTCAATGCAGGCTCCTGCCCCTGATACCTGTGTTCTCCAGAAAAAGCTACGATTGCCTTGTAAGGGCTGTGTCTGTTTGCAAGACACTTATTTATTGCATAGTAGTATTCGATACAGCGAGGAATGCTGGAGCTGACCACCATAGCACGGGCCTGTCCACCAATTTTTCCTTTGGAGATGACCTGCTCGTGGAAATGCTCAACCATCATTTCTGCTTTCTGTGCGATGGTATAGGAGTCGCTCTCCACGAAGGAACGCAACTTCTTCTGCGCTCTCTTCTTATCAAACATTGGGTCATCCCGCACTGTTTTCATAAGTTTATAGTAGCTGGCAATCGGTGTGTAGTATTTCAGCACATCGAGAATGAAGCCTTCCTGAATGGCCTGCTTCATCGTGTACACATGGAATGGGCGATGTTTTACATCGTCGCCATCCTGATACGGAACACCAAAGGTCTCCAGCGTTTTATTCTTCGGAGTAGCCGTAAATGCAAAGTAGCTGGCATTGGTCAGCAGCTTGCGACCCTCCATCATTGCATTGATCTTGTCCTCGTTGTCCATCTCATCTTCGGAAGCAAGACCAGAAAGAGCCAAATTCATCTGCGCAGAGTTTCGGCCGCTCTGACCAGAATGGGCCTCGTCGATGATAACCGCAAAACGATTCTGCTTGTGGGACGCTCCGATATCTGGCACGACATACGGGAACTTCTCAATTGTTGTAATAATGATTCGCTTTCCATCTTGGATTGCTTTACGCAAATCACCGGAATGCTCAGCCCATGCCACGGTGTTTGCCACCTGCATAAACTGCTTGACATTATCACGAATCTGCTTGTCCAGAATACGACGGTCAGTAACAACCAGTACGGAGTCAATCATCGGGTGGCCATCCTGTTCCAAGCTAATCAGCAGGTGGGCCAACCATGAGATAGAATTGGATTTACCGGAGCCAGCACTATGCTGAATCAGGTAACGCTTGCCGATACCGTTTTCCTTTACGTCAGCCAGCAGTTTTTCTACACAATCCAGCTGGTGATAACGAGGGAATATCTGCTTCACAGACTTCTTCTTTGTTTCCGGGTCCTCTTCAACAACAACCTGTGCATAGTTTTCAATAATGCGACTGAGCTTCAGCTTAGTGAGAATATCCTTCCAGAGATAGTCTGTCATCAGGCCATCTGGATTCGGAGGATTACCTGCACCATCATTATAGCCTTTATCAAAAGGCAGGAACCAGCTACTCTTACCGTCCAGCTTCGTGCAGAATTTGATTCGTGCGTCATCAACTGCAAAATGCACCATGCAGCGCTTGAACCGGAACAACAGTTCTCTTGGGTCACGGTCAGTCTTGTACTGTTCAACCGCATCGTCCACATCCTGCTTTGTGAGCTGATTCTTCAACTCAAAAGTGATTACCGGCAGACCATTGATGAATAAGCAGATGTCCAGCGCCAGACGAGTAGCATCCATAGAATACTGCAGCTGTCTGGTGACGCTGAAAATATTCTTCTTAAACATCTCCTTGGCCTTGGTATTATTTTCTGTCGGTGTCAGGTAGAACATGATGAGATTTGCCGGGTAAATTTTTACACCATTACGCAGCACATCGATAATGCCACGTTTCGCAATCTCACCCTGCAATCGGTTTAGGAACTGCTTCTTTTTCAGAGCAGATTTGAAAACGCCCAACTTCTCAAGCGCATCGGGCTGTGTATCCTGTAAAAACCTAAACAAGCGTGTTTCATCCACGGCATACTCACGATTATAGTCAGCATTCGTGCCCTGCTCATAATTATTGTGATCTACCAGCCATTTTACGATAAGAGCCTCAAGACCGCTTTCCTTTGTGTTGCTAAATGCCATGTTTTACACCTCCTCAGTTCCTGATAAACTTTCATTTGTAGCAACAGCCCTGCCTGTAACAATTTCAGAGATAAGCTTATTCTTTTGCTCCAGCAGAAGATCAATTCTTTTCTGCAATTTCTCAATTTCAGAATCATACACAGCACAAATCTTCGGAATATATTCCACAATTGCTTGCTGTTCCTCTGGTGATGGCACAATAAATGGAATTTCTTTCATCTTATCCATTTGCAAATCCCATTGTCCGACACGGATACCATCGGAGGCCTGCGCAAAAAAGTTCACATACACTTTACTTCTTATCGCATAGTGAAAATATTCAATATTGTCAAAATCAACATCAAAAATGAAATAAGCAGGGCTTACAATTCCTGTATGTTCGGAAATTCCATAAGAGCCTTGCCACGCTTTCATTTTATTCATTGCGAACTGGCCTTTGCGCACAACTTTATATCCGCTTAAATCATCAGGTATAAAATTATGATTGCTTTCCGCGTCGTCCACATCACGAATAATAACACCTTGTTCTCTGGTAACGGATAAAAGTGGTAATTCCGGATGATTCTTGACCGAAACCGGATGCAAAATTTGACGTAGTTTAATAGTAGTCCAGTGCTCAGGTATTTCGCCCAACCAAGCAACTCCACTATCTTTCATACGTGCGTTCGACTTAATTCCCTTGGTTACCAACGAACTTATGGCTGCCTCTTTTCTCTGCTCAAGAGCGTTTAAATCATCAATTATTGTTTCGAGAGGACGGAAATCAGTTGGTTTATAAAAATACTTTGTGAAGCTAATCTCATATCCAACTAAAGTTTTCTTTTCATCTACATATGCATCGGGAGCATACGGATGGACTTCCGTTTCGATAAACTTATTGATTCCACCCTCATATTTAAACGGAACATTTTCAGTATCACGAAGATCAGGATCTGCTTCGCCAGCAATTGGCTTAGCCGTTGCATCCTTATCGGTGATATAAGGACGAATTTTTTTCAACAATGCTACCTTAAGTTTTGTTACTTTTGCAAAAGCAGTCCAATCGTCTAACGGAGCAGTCTTTGCTGCTTGGGCGATAGCACTCTTCGCCTCATTACATTCAGCATCATTTTTGAATGCATTAGCCGGAATTTCACGTTCAGGGAACACACGCAACCGAAGAGGTCTTTCAACAGTTACAGTCCAATAAGCAAACTCATTGTTGTCGAATATCATGCTAACTTCGCTTTCTTCCATATCAAGGAAAATGCGCATGATTTCTTTACGGATTTCAGGAGTGAACTCACAATTCTTTTTACCCATATTCCTTCGTAAAGGAGACTTCATTCCTGTGGCGTCAATCAACTGCACCTTACCTACACGACGAGCTTCTTTTTTATTTGAAAGCACCCAGATAAATGTTCCAATGCCGGTGTTGTAGAACATATTCTCAGGAAGAGCGATGATTGCTTCAACTAAGTCATTTTCGATTAAATATCGTCGAGCATTACTTTCGCCACTTCCTGCATCCCCTGTGAAAATAGACGATCCGTTATGAACTTCAGCAATGCGACTTCCCAAAGGAGTATCCTTCTTCATCTTTGCAACATTGTTCAAAAGGAACAATAACTGGCCATCGCTCACTCTCGGAATCATGTACAGTGGAGTGCCATCCTCCAAATATGTATTAAATCGAGTGTCAAGGATATCCTTTTTTCCGCCCATTTTATCCGCATCCGTTTTCCAACTCTTTCCATATGGTGGATTAGCCAGCATAAAGTCAAATTGTCTTGTAGCATGGCCATCTAAAGAAAGAGTAGAACCATAAGCTATGTGTTCCGCTTGTTCACCATCACCTTTTAAGAGCATATCAGCTTTGCATATTGCATAAGTTTCAGGCTGGACTTCCTGCCCAAATAGATGGATAGATACATCTTTTCCACGACGTTTTGCCAAAGTCAATAATCTATCTTGGGCCACTGTGAGCATACCGCCTGTACCACAAGCTCCATCATAGCAAGAATATGTAGCATTCTTAAGTTGATCCGCAACAGGCAGCAATACGAGGTCGGCCATTAAATCTACCACATCACGAGGAGTCCAATGTTCACCTGCTTCTTCGTTATTGGCTTCATTGAAGAGCCTAACTAACTCTTCAAAAACGGTACCCATTCCGTGATTATCCAAAGCTGGATGCTTTATCTCTGTTTTAGTATCGTCTCGATACACAGGTTTAGGACTTAAATTGATATCAGGAGAGATAAATTTCTCAATAACAGCTCCAAGAATATCAGCCTCAATCATTGTATCAATCTGGTTTCTAAACTGAAACTTCGTCAGAATTTCCTGCACGTTAGGTGAAAAGCCATCAAGGTAAGCCTCAAAATCTGCTTTTAATGTCTGCTTCTTTGCTCGGCTGGTAAGATCACGCAGACAGAACGGAGACGCATTACAAAACGCCTGCCCAGCAGCATTGCAGAGCGCAGGCCACTGATTAGTAATACCCGCATCGTCCAGCATTTTCTTCATTTCCAGAACTGCCGGTTTGGTATCTTCCAACATGGCATCCAAACGGCGAATAACGGTCATCGGCAGAATAACATCACGATACTTGCCACGAACGTAAATGTCTCTCAGACAGTCATCTGCGATTCCCCATATAAAATTAACAATTGCGTTATGCACTTGATTATCCATAGTTTTTGTTCCTTCCTGTTTTGTATGAGCAGCTACTTGCACTGCACCATACTAATTAAAACCTATCTCCTGTCCAATATTTTGGACTTAATCTTCATTTTTTACATTGTCTGCGGCACCACCGGAGCGAATCCATTCATCCACTTCGGATAATTTAAACTTCCACAGACGACCAACCTTGTAAGCAGGCATATTTCTTTTTGCAATCCACTGCAGGATTGTTTCACGGCCTACACCAAGATGTTCCTGAACTTCCTTCAAGGTTACCCATTTTTCTACTACTTGCTCGTTCACGCTATTTCCCTCCATACTTACGTGCGTTTGAATTTAGCATCAATTGTTACTGAAAATAATGAATCTCTTTTCGGGAAGCAGTTTTCTCCGTCGGAGTCCTGCATTTCCCAAAAGCAATGAAATATTCCATCAAAGCCACGGCCATCGAAGGTCGTGGTTATTTTTACGCTTTCTTGCGGTTTGACGGTCTGGATTGGAATTTCCGAAGGTGTAGCCTCTGGCCTATCCTTTGGCCCACGACGATACACAAATTTTCTGCCAATCCATGTGATCTTGCCAGTATTCATAATCGACCATGTGTGGCTCACGGTCTCGTGGCTCTGAATCTTATATGTTGGATTTGTGCCTACATAAACATCGTCACCCGGATAAAGTGGTTTAAATGCCGATAACGCCATTTCATCATCCGCTGGCGCTGCTTTGGCCGCTTGATATGCAGCTAAAACAACATCGTCAGCTTCTTCGTCATCACCACTATCAATCAGTGCCTTCATCTGCAGCGCCACAGCTGTGGAGAGCGCTTTTTTATTTGGCTCATTTTTTTCAGGAACGCTAAACGCCAGCAGCACATCCATAACCTTGTCATCGGCGATGTTTTCATAAAAGAAGGCTTCCAGCGTTTTCTGATTGTCATGACCACGAAGTTCGTTTTTCTGCTTTTCGACAAACGGCTTATATCCACTGAAAAGATTTCTCCTATAGCTGTCAGATATATAGACATCTCTTCCAGCGGCTGTAAACAAAGCACGTATAAAATTTTCGTGATTTGTAAATGCAGGACACGCCGGATATATCCCTTTACAAAAATCTGCAAGTACCACTACGTCACCTCGTTTCCTTTCGCTGCATGACGCAGCTACACTTATACAATTTTTATTATATCACGCAAATCCACAAAAAACATTCCTTTATGACTAACAAAAGTTCTAACAAGTTGTAAACTCACTCAAACTCACTTTTGAAAAAGTGTTATGCAAAGTGTTAAAAGTGTTATTCCAGCCACACTCTGCCTTATTTGAAGTGTTATTGCTGACTGGTATCCTTTTAGTAGATTGATGAAAGGCAGGTGAAATTCATGAAATTATCTAAGAGAGACTGGATCATCAACATCGAGAATGCCGCTTCCCAAGTGGCAGCCGAATACGGCAAGGCCGTGGTTGATTCCGTATTCCGTCGCTACGGCGCTCACGGAGTATACGATTTGGCCTCTTGCTACTACAGCGAAGTTTTCGCTGACTTAGAGCAAATCTCCAACGACTAACGAAAACAATCGTCCTGAGCAAGACGTAAAACTACTTTCTCTGAAATCAGCTCACCTTCTTCGTGGCCACGAGGTGTGTTCGCAGCTGATGGATGAGAGAACTTTAATATAGAGTGCCAGCTTGCGAACGGCTGGTCACCGGAATGAAGCGGAGAGATCCGCATGAGGTGACCATCTATGACAATCAGAACTGGCAGCCATACCGGTTATCTCCGCTTCGGTTTAACAGCCGAAAGGAGAAAATCGAATGGCAAACAATGCAAACCAGAGTAAAACCTACCGTATCTACATCAAGTCCACCAAAGAATGGGTGGAGGTTCCTGAAGAGTTCTATCGTGAGCAGACCAGCTACTATGACACCTTCCGCAAGAAGGCGCAGTATCAGGGTCAGTGCGCTTGCCCGAAGAACAAGTTCTGGATCTGCGACGGTGACTGCTTTAACTGCGAGTTCCGTCGTGCTGGAGACATGCTGTCCCTCGACTATGAAAATGAAAACGAGGATGGCGACACCTGCTCTCCGCTGGACAGTGTCCCTGACACGGCTCCGCTCACGGCAGACGTCGTAGCGGACAAGCTCCTGCTGGAGCAGCTGATTCAGCGTCTGCGTGAACTCGACCCGGAAGCCGACCTCATCCTCCAGATGCTTGGTAAAGAGAAATCCGACCGTTCCATCGCCGAGGAGCTTGGCAGACCGCAGCGTACCTTTGCCCGCCAGATGCAGCGCTACCGTACTGAGCTGCGTAAGATGCGTGGCTATTAAATAGGAAGGTACACCGTCTGGCTGCTGCATTTCCGGCAGCCAGATATTTTTTCAAAAAAAAATGTGGCTCAATCCGGTGGCTCATCTCCATTGGGAAGTGTAAGGCACAGAACAAACCGCCTTGCAGAATGGAGGTGAACACCGTGAAGCAGTCCTATTACAACGATCGCCACAACGATGCCGAAGTGATTCAGGTCTTGACCGCAATCAGCGTCGTATCCGGCAGACTGGCAAGGAACATGAGTATCCTCGCCGCACAGAGACAAACCGAGGAAGGAGGAAAACACTATGAGCAGAATGAGCGATATGGCCGCGGCCATCGAAGAGCTGTGCAGTGCCGCTGCTGCTATTAACGAGGCCGCTAACTGGCTGGCTCAGCAGTTCAGTGGTTCCGAAGAAGCTCCCGTCGAGGAGGCCAAGCCCGAAAAGAAGTCCGCCCTCACTCTGGAACAGGTACGAGCTGTCTTAGCAGAAAAGTCCCGCGCTGGGCACACCGCTGCTATCCGTACCCTGCTTCAGAAGTATGGTGCCAGCAAGCTCTCCGGCATCGACCCTCAGCACTATGAGGCCCTGCTTCATGAAGTGGAGGTGCTGTGATGCCGCCTAAAGGACATGCAATCCTCTCCGCATCGTCTTCGGAACGTTGGCTCCATTGCCCGCCTTCTGCAAGATTGTGCGAGACCTATGAGGACAAAGGTAGCGACTATGCTGCCGAAGGAACCGACGCTCACAGCCTCTGCGAGTACAAGCTCCGCAAGGCGCTGGGCATGGCGGTCAAAGACCCGACCGAACACCTCACTTGGTACAACGCCGAGATGGAGGACTGCGCCAATGGCTATGCAGCCTTCATCATGGAACAGGTAGAAGCTGCCAAGGAGACCTGCTCCGACCCGGTCGTCCTTATCGAACAGCGTGTAGACTTCTCCCTCTGGGTAGAACAGGGCTTCGGAACCGCCGACTGCATCATCATCGCTGACGGCACACTCCGTATCGTCGATTACAAGCACGGTCTGGGTGTTCTGGTCTCTTCGGAGGACAATCCCCAGATGAAGTGCTACGCCCTCGGTGCGCTGGAGCTGTTCGATGACATCTACGACATCGACAACGTCAGCATGACCATCTACCAGCCTCGTCGCCAGAACGTCAGCACTTTCGAACTGGAAAAGGAAGCCCTGTACGCTTGGGCAGATGAAATCCTGAAACCTACCGCTGAGCTTGCCTTCGCCGGTGACGGCAACTTCCTCTGCGGAGAATGGTGCGGTTTCTGTAAGGCCAAGCATGAATGCATGGCCAGAGCGGAAGCAAACCTTCTTCTGGCACAGCACGACTTCAAACTGCCGCCTCTATTGGAGGATTCGGAAATCGAAGTCATCCTCTCCCGTGTGGACGAGCTTGTGGCATGGGCCTCCGATATTAAGGAGTACGCTCTGCAGCAGGCAGTCAGCGGAAAGGAATGGCACGGCTTCAAGCTGGTCGAAGGCCGCTCGAACCGTAAGTACACAAACGAGACTGCTGTCATTCAGGCAGTCGAAGATGCAGGCTTTGAGCCGTATGAGAAGAAGCTGCTCGGCATCACCACGATGCAGAAGCTCCTCGGCAAGGCCCGCTTTGAAGAACTCCTTGCTGGCTTCATCGAAAAGCCGCAGGGCAAACCGACTCTCGTGCCGGAATCCGATAAGCGTCCGGCAATGAACACCGCAAAATCAGATTTTATGGAGGACAACTAATATGAGTAAGAATGTAAAAATGAGCAATCCCATGAAGGTTATCACTGGCCCGGACACCCGTTGGAGCTACGCCAACGTCTGGGAGCCTAAGAGCATCAACGGCGGTGCACCTAAGTACAGCGTCAGCCTCATCATCCCTAAGTCCGATACCAAGACCGTCGCTAAGGTCAAGGCTGCTATCGAAGCTGCCTACCATGAGGGCGAGTCCAAGCTGAAGGGCAACGGTAAGTCCGTACCTGCTCTCTCCGTCATCAAGACGCCTCTCCGCGATGGCGACCTTGAAAGACCTGATGACGCAGCCTATGCGAACGCCTACTTCATCAACGCCAATGCGACCTCTGCTCCCGGCATCGTGGATGCTGACCTGAATCCTATCATGACCCGTTCCGAGGTCTACTCCGGTGTGTATGGTCGTGCCAGCATCACCTTCTATGCCTTCAACAGCTCCGGCAACAAGGGTATCGCCTGCGGCCTGAACAACCTGCAGAAGGTGCGCGACGGTCAGCCTCTCGGCGGCAAGGCATCTGCTGAGTCCGACTTCGCAACGGACGAGGATGAGGATTTCCTCGACTAATCCCTGACCCAATCCACCATGCTGGCGGTGGGAACACTGCCGCCAGCACCATTTTATGAAAATATGAGGTAAACCATATGAACGATATGATTTCTATTGCAAACCAGATTGTCATCTATTCCGTGTGCTACTGCTTCTTCTTTATCATCTACGGCTACGCCCTCTACAACATCGGTAAGTTCATCGTGAGGATTCTCACCGCCGCTTACCGCAGGGTGAAGGCTGACTGGAAGGCATGGCATCCGGAGAAGAAGGACGACCAGTAAACCAAAGCAGGCGGTAGGGATTCGTTCTCTGCCGCTTGTGTCATTGAAAGGACTAATTCTATGAAAACACTCAGTATCGATATCGAGACCTACAGTGACGTCCCGCTCCAAAAGACCGGTGTCTACCGTTACTGCGAGTCTCCCAATTTTGAAATATTGCTCTTTGCCTACAGTGTCGATAACGCTCCGGTGGAAGTAGTCGACCTTGCCTGCGGTGAGAAGATTCCCGAAGAGGTACTGGCGGCCTTGGAGGATGAGAACGTTATCAAATGGGCCTTCAATGCTTCCTTTGAACGCATCTGTCTTTCACGCTTCCTCGGCTATCCGACCGGTGAGTATCTCAACCCAGAGAGCTGGCGCTGCTCCATGATATGGTCTGCCACGATGAGCCTGCCGCTTTCCTTGGAAGGTGTCGGTGCAGTCCTCGGTCTGGAAAAGCAGAAGCTGCGCAAGTTCCCGGTGCCAGACTCGGTCTGGGAGGAGTACCACATCGACCAAGAGATAAACGACCGTGGTGTTCGACTGGATATGGAGCTGGTACATCAGGCCATCGAAATGGACACCCGCTCCCGTGAGGAGCTGACCGAGGCCATGAAGCATCTGACCGCTCTCGAAAACCCGAACTCCGTGCAGCAGATGAAGCAGTGGCTCTCCGACAAAGGTTTGGAGACCGAAAGTCTGGATAAAAAGTATGTGGCCGAGCTTTTGAAGACTGCGCCACCGGAACTCTGCGATGTATTGACCCTTCGGCAGCAGCTCGCCAAGTCCAGCGTCCGTAAATATCAGGCGATGGAAAAGACGGTCTGCGAGGATGGCCGTGCCCGTGGTATGTTCCAGTTCTACGGTCTTTCGTACTTTACCCTGCGGTTTTAACAGACACAGGGATTCTTTTTTTATCTCTTACATTCACTCCCACTCATACTTATCAATTTTATTTATAATATGTAGTCCCAACTCATTATTCTGATATCCATGATAACAATTTTCATGATGTCTTTGAAAACAATAATATCTCCCGTGTTTCTTTCCATACAGGTTTCCGTTTATTTCAATTGCACAATTTAATAATTCCTGTGCTTCTTCATCATTTAAGTCCATGGCATCTACATAACGCCCTGCTCCATCTACATAAGGATCTTTTCTGTGTTTTTTATTAGGTTCATAGCATCTGATCCCCAGCATAATTTTGTAGAACTGAATATGCTCCTGTCTGGAGATATTTTTTATAGAAGTATTCTCTCTCCCTATCATTCCCTCAATTACCGACTGTGCAAACACAGGCTCTGATTCAAGACTGATCAGAAAATCATCTTTCGCCCATGCACAGATTACAGAACAGGAGTTTCCCAGTTTAAATTCTTCATCCAGTATATTTTTCGGCTGATCCAGATTCGCCAGTAAATGCATCAGGTATCTTTTTTCATCCTGTGTTTGAAATTCCTTCACCAATTGAATCAGAGGATATCCAGGAGCGATTTCCATCGAAGTATTTATGACTGTTGAATACAGTTTCTTTACCTCAGTTGTTTCCTTACTCTCTATCTTCCTGCATATATCCATCCACTGATGTACTTTCTGAATAGCTTCCTGTTTGCTGGAAAATGATTTTACAAAAGACAGATCGTTAACTGCTGCAATCATTTCTTCACCACCATTTATCTTTACAGTAATTCCAATAATGCATTATCCCATTCATCAAAAAAACCTTTCGGCCAGAAGTCCAAACGCCCGTTTTCATCCAATACAGGTGCATCATATGTGTGGACAGTGACACTGTCTGACGTTTTTGTACAGAAATAGTATAATTTAGCTTTTTCTTTCTTCAATATCTTCTGTTTAACAGCCAGACGTATGCCATTTAAAATATGATCACTGTGTGTCTCTACAATAACCTGTACACCGCCCTGCGCTGCTCTTGCAATCAATTCCCCGATTTTTCTCTGTCCCCGGGGATGAAGATGAGCTTCCGGATTTTCTAATATAACAAGATCATTGGTTTTTGCCTTTAATAATGCAAGTATGACCGGCAGACTATAAGAAACACCAAACCCCACATTTACAGGTTTATATTCCATTATGGTTCCCATAGATGCTGCATTCTCCGCTTGTCTGACTTTCAGGCTGACAATATCTGCCGTTTGAACATCGTTAAAATCAAACCCGATTCCAGGACTGATTACATTCATCCATTGTTCTGCCTGCTGCTTCAAAGTATTTCCTCTGCCCAGAAGCACTTCTCTTGTTCCCACTGGATCACCGGAATGCTTTTCCAAATAATACACCGCATGTTCGCCGTATATACCGACATGATTTCTGACCTGAACATCATAAAAAGATTTTTCATAGCTTTTTCTCGGTCCAAATCTTTCTGCAATAATATACTCAAAATTCTGATTAAGAAGATTTAAATTCTCTTCTGCTATATCATCAATCCCTTCTGACATCTTATGATTGATTTTAAGATAATCGGAATCTCTTATATAATCGAGAACCCATTTGTGCTCCTGGTCATATTCATCTGTAAGAATAATTTCTATATCCCCATCTGCATTGAAATACAGCAAGTCATACCCTGTTCCAATTTGTGTATAATTACCATTTAAGTAAATACCATCTTTCAGGCTGCCTTTTTCAAAAGCCTGGCGCAATAACAGCAATGCCTGAATAATGGTAGACTTTCCCATACTGTTGACTCCAGAAAGAAGATTCATATTTGACAATTCCAGCTCTATTTCTTCAAAGCATTTGAAATTCTTGATTTTGATTTTTTTAATCACTGAGTACCTCCTCAATCAAAAGTTTTATCTGAGCCATGCGTTTATTATAGGAGTATTTGTCACTTGACTTTACAAATATCTGAAAATCATTTGTTTCACACAATACAACGTATTGTTTCTGTATCTCTTGCTTTTTTTTCACAATTTTATTTCTCTGTGTTTCATCCAGCTCAAATATGGCTCTGCACCACATTTCAAAAATCGCCTTATTGATTGGACGACGTCTCCCATCAGAAGCCATTTTGCGAAATGCCGCATTGCCAAAAATATGATACATAATCGTCATAATCGAGCTGAATTCCTCTTCCATACTATCTATTATTTCTCTTTTTTGGTGATTTATGTAATCCATGGTCTCATTCAGATAATTCTCCGATATCCCCTCATATTTGTCTGTTCCATAATAGCAAACTGCAACAAACCTCAGTACAAATTCCTGATCCAGCATTCGTTCTGTTTTGATGCTGTGACATGTGGCAGTTAGAAAGGCCTCGGACGAAGCAAGTTTTTTCAGAAATGAAACTGCCGGCCCCTGATATAAAGCGTGTCGGATCTCCTGTGGTGTCAGTTCCAGACCACCTGTATTCAAACGTTTAAAGATATTATATTTTACATTAATCGGAGTTCCTTCCTTTACCGAATATGTTATGATCGTACTCTCATCGATTCTTCTGGAAAACTGACGTGGAAGTTCATCGTAACCCAACCCGTTTAAATCATTAAAAAACTCCATTCCCTCCAATTTTAGTGTCTTTTCTACAACAAATTCATTAATTGCCGTTATTCTCTGCAAACCATCAATAATTAACCAGTTATCTTCATCGGAAGCATCAAAATAGAAAGCCGGCAGAGGAATTCTGAGTAAAAAAGATTCAATGAGCTGACTCTTTTTTACGTCGTTCCATAAACCACCCTTCCTTTGAAACTCAGTATTTAAATCAATTTCTCTATTTTTTAAGCGTCTTACCAGAGAATCCAATGCCATTGGTGCCATGATAATACTAATCTTTGTTGGATCAAATGGCTGAATCCTTTCGTCCAGTGAAACCACTGTATCTTCTGCTTCCAATTCGATACCATCAGACAAAATTTCAATATTCTTCCCGCTTAGATATTCTTGCATTTCCAGAAATGTATCTTCATTTTTTTCCTTTTCCGGAACCTCTGCATATGTATTATAAAATGTAATGGATTCTATTTTATAATCCTGTTTTTCAGCAGTTTTCACCAAATCATCCAGATAACCTATTATCTTATCACTGAGCATATCTTATACCTGCCTAAGTTCTAAATACTTAATCTTTTGATTCCAGGGTCAAAAGGTTATGATTTTCAATACCAGAGTCAGAAGTATCTGACTCTGGCTTCATTCTATCATAAATTATCTCAAATTCCATCAAAAATCTTTTCCCCCGAGTTAGACCTGAAAACACCCTCCCCCCACGAATTCTCTCAGCAGCGAATTCGTGGGAATACTGTCATCCGGGATTCCCACAAAGTAATCCAGGAATTTCAGCAGGCGCTTTGCCTCCAGGTATTCGGGCTCTGTCTTTTCTATCCCGAAAAGCAGCGGTTCCGCATAGATCTTCAGTGCGGCAAATTCATAGATCAGGGCTGAGTTGAACATCACGTCTGCCTCCTCCTGATAAGGGAAAATATAGGATTCTTCCCCCCTTCGCACCGAATCCCACATGGCAATGGTGTTTTTTGCGCTCGTACCTCTCGTTCTGGCATCACGCACGATCCTTCTCAGAAGTCTTCCATCTGTGGTAGGGATGCGGTTGTGCTCGTCGATGTTTAACTGTGTCAACGCACTGATATAAATCCTGAACTTACTTTCATCCGGCAATCCGCGTGACATTTCCGGGTTCAGACAGTGGATTCCCTCGATGACAAGAATATCATCCTTCCCCAGCTGCTTGTATTTTCCACGGTATTCCCGTAATCCTGTTTTGAAATTAAAGGTGGGAAGCTCTACTCTTTCTCCGGCCAGAAGTGCCTTCATATCCCGGACAAAAAGTTCCACATCCAGTGCTTCCAGACATTCGAAATTGTGCTTTCCGTATTCGTCCTTCGGTGTGTCCTCCCGGTTCACAAAGTAATCATCCACCGCGATCGGATGGGGCTTCATCCCATGCGCCGCCAGCTGAATGGAAAGTCTGTGGGAGAATGTAGTCTTGCCTGAAGATGAGGGACCGGCTATCAGGATCAGCTTCTTATCTCTGTCTTCTGCGATCTGCCGGGCAATATCTGAAATCTTCCTCTCCTGTAATGCTTCCTGAATAAGAATCAGATCATGGATATCCTTATGAACAATATAGTCATTCAGTGCACCCACCGTCGGCACCTCCAGCATCTCCCCCCACTTCATGGACTCTTTCTGCACCTGAAAGATCTTCCGCTGCGGTGCAAAATCCGGGACAGACTTCGGATCCTTCCTACCCGGGAGAAGCAGCACAAAGCCCTCATCATAGAGCTTCAGGTCAAAATATTTCAGGTAAGAGGTATCCGGCACCATAAAGCCGTAATTATAATCTTCAAAATCGTCGATGCTGTAAAGGTTCACCTTCGACACACGCCGGTAATGAAAGAGCTTTTCCTTGTCCTTCATCCCGTATTTTTCAAACAGGCTGATCGCATCGTCTGTATTCAGGCATTTCTTCCGGATCGGGATGGCATCCCTCACCATCTGATGCATATATATCTTTACCTTCTCAAGAAATACCTCATCTAACGTCAGGTTTCCCTTTATGGTACAGTAGATGCCACCGCTCACAGCAAAATGAACCCCTACTTTTTCAATGTGTGCATGCCCTGCCTCATGGTAAACAGCCTTTATCATGAGAAGTATCATACTTCTGCGGTAAGTATGAAATCCCATCTTCTCCTCCGTGGTCACAAAGCTCAGACAGCAGTCACCGGCCACGCATTTCTGAAGCTCCCTCAGCCTTCCATCCACCAGTACCAGAACAATATCATTGTTCTTTGTCTCCTGATAATCCTTTGCAATCTCCTCATAGCTGGTGCCAACCAGATACTGTCTGACCTCCGGACCGATCTGTACGGATGCCATCTGCTTATCTCTCATTACTGTCTCCTCCTCTGCCCTAATGTCATTACCCAAGTACGCTTCGGCGTACTTGCTGCGGGATGTGCGCCATGATTTGCATAGCATGCGTGTTACTGGTCACGGAGTGAACAGTAACTCTGCCAAGGAGCTCCTCCCAGTCGCCTCAGACAGGAACGCATTTACAGCAAATAGTCTTGTAGCAGACGGACTGTGCGCCTGCTGTTCCAAATCGATTCTCTATATTACTGTAAACGGATTCTCCAGCTTCTCCGTATACACCTTAAGCTCCGGGAATCTCGTTTTGATAAACTCTTCCATCTGCGAAATATAAATCTTTTCAATCCCGTAATGCCCTGCATCGATCACAGCGATGCCCTGCATCAGCGCGTCGATCCCGTCATGATGCCCGTAATCTCCGCTGATCATCACATCTGCGCCTGCTGCGACCGCAGCGCCTGTCATGCTCTTCCCCGATCCGGGCAGCACTGCCGCTCTGGTGATCATCCTGTCCGGATCTCCGAATATACGAACGGTTTCAAGTCCGAATACTCTCTTTACATATTCTCCGCATTCCCGCAGTGTCATGGAATTCGCCAGCGTTCCGACGCGGCCGAAGCCTTCCTTTCTCACACCGTCATCATACGTCACTTCCAGGATTTCCGGCTGCTTAAGCTTCAGCATCTCTCCCGCCAGAGCACCCATAGTCACCACATCATAGTTCGTATGCATTGCATAGTATGAGATATCATTCTGTATCAGCTCCACAAGCCTGCGGCCGGTAAAATCATCGGTCGTCACATGCTTCAGAGCCCCGAAAATCATCGGATGGTGGGTCAGCAGAAGGTCCGCCTCCACCGCTTTTGCATCCTGTATCACCCGGTCAGTCGCATCCAGCGCAATATATACATTCTTTACTTCCTTTTCTCTGCGCCCCGCCTGCAGCCCCAGATTATCCCAGGACTCTGCCATGCTTAAAGGATATTTCTTTTCCAGCTCTTTTATGATTTCTGCACAGTTCATGCCATCTTCTCCTTTGCCTGTTTTACTTTTTCCAGTGCGCTCTCTACCTCTGCCAGACGATCTTTTGCCTTTTGGGTTCCGCTCATCCGCAGCCCCTCTGTCAGCTTTTCCATGTTTCTCTGTTCCCGGTCAAGATAAAGCTTCAGGCATTCATTTCTGTCACGCAGAAGGCACGGGCCGTAAAGTGCCTCGATATCGGAAAGCTCCTCCATTTCTCCGTGCACCACATGCATCATCGGATAGTATTTTCCCTCCTCAAGAACCATATGCTCCGAAGTGATCCGATATCCCTCCTTCCAAAGGAACCTGCGCACCCTGTCGATATCCGACTGCGGCTGCAGAACCAGCTCTGAAACGGTTTTCAACACCTCTTCCCCTTCCTTCAGGATCTTTATCACGAGGCCGCCTCCCATTCCGGCGATCACCACGCTGTCTGTCTCACCGGGACATAACGCTGTCACTCCATCGGAAAGACGGGTCTCAATCTTATCCTCCAGTCCATGAGCCCGGATATTTTCCTGTGCACGCATCAAAGGGCCCCGGTTGATATCCATGGCAATGGCTTTCGGGATCCTGCCCTGTTCGATGAGCCAGATCGGTATGTATCCATGGTCTGTTCCCACATCTGCCAGCCGGACTCCGTCGGTGACAAGTTCAGAAACAGCCAGTAATCGGTTTGATAACTGCATAATGATTCTCCTAATCCAGATAGTCTTTTAAAATTCTGCTCCTGCTGGGATGTCTGAGTTTCCGAAGAGCCTTGGCTTCGATCTGACGGATTCGCTCTCTCGTCACATTGAATTCCTTTCCCACTTCCTCCAGGGTTCTGGGGTGTCCGTCACCCAGGCCATACCGGAGCCGGATCACCTTCTGCTCCCTTTCCGTCAGCGTCTGCATGACCTCCTCAAGCTGTTCTCTTAACAGGGTGTAGGCCGCCTCCTCCGCCGGCACCGGAATATTATTATCCTGGATAAAATCTCCCAGATGACTGTCATCCTCCTCCCCGACCGGAGTTTCCAGTGAGACAGGTTCCTGAGAAATCTTCAGGATCTCTCTCACCCTTTCTACCGGAAGATCCATCACCTTTGCAATCTCCTCCGGCTTCGGCTCCCTGCCGTATTCCTGAAGAAGCTGTCTGGAAACACGAACCGTACGATTGATCGTTTCCACCATATGAACAGGTATCCGGATCGTTCTCGCCTGGTCTGCGATCGCTCTCGTGATCGCCTGACGGATCCACCACGTCGCATAGGTGCTGAATTTGAAGCCCTTCTGGTAATCAAATTTTTCCACAGCCTTGATCAGTCCCAGATTTCCTTCCTGGATCAGATCTAAAAGTGCCATTCCTCTCCCCATGAAACGCTTGGCAATGCTGACCACGAGACGCAGATTCGCCTCCGCCAGCTTATTTTTGGCTTCCTCCTGCTCCTGCGCACTGCCCTCCTCCATGCGTTTGCACAGTGCAATTTCTTCCTCTGCCGTCAGAAGCGGTATCTTTCCGATTTCTTTCAGATACATGCGGACCGGATCCTCGGTACCTACACCTTCAGGAACAGATAAATCTTCTTTCGCAGGATCGATTTCCTCTTCGTCTGACATGAACTCCGCTTCACTCTCATCATCCAGAAGGATGTCCTCTTTCAGCATATTCAAAACATCCACGCCATGATTCTCCAGAAATTCATAAACGGTATCGCACTGTTCCTCACTCAGCGGAGTATCCTTGAAAAAATCCGTAATTTCCTGGTATTCCAGAACATTTTTCTTCTTATTCGCATATGCCAGTAATTCCTTTAACTTTTCTTCAAAGCCTGCTGCTTTCTTTTCCATCCGTTTTCCTGCCTTTCCCTATGTCAAATCGTTTCCTTTTTGTTACTGTTCACTCTGTGATAATCAATACCCTTCACAATGCACGTCAGATGCAAATAGTAACCTTATTTTTCCCATTATTCGAACGAAATATGCAGATTCTTCAAAGTACCAAGTGCTCTCTCCTCCTGGATACTCCTCTGCAGTCCCGCAATATCCGTCGGTTCCAGCAATGCACGTCTCTGTGCGATCCCATTGCTTCTGACACGATACACCGTCTCTTTCAGCGCCTTCTCCATATTCATTCCTGTCTCCATATGCAGGGTGGTATTAAAGAGTGATGCTGCTTCTCTCTGCTGCTGGGATTCTTCAAAATGATTGATGATCTTTGCCGGTATGACATTTCCCTCTTCAAACTGTGCAAACAGAAGGCTGGCGGCCTCACAGTAAAGCCCTTCCGTAAAATCATCCGCGCTGATATAACTTCTGATACTGTCATACAATCCTGGCTTCTCAATCAGCCAGGTCAGAAGCAGCTTCTGGGATTTCTTCATTCCATCCTCCCGCTCAGGATTTTTCCTCGCTTTCTTTATCTGAGACTGTACCGGCGTCCTTCCTTTCATTGCCGCCCGGTTCACCAGCTTTCTCAGATTATCGAATCCGATATGATATCTTGCTGCCACAGCCTCTATATAATTTTCCCTCTCCAGTTCTACCTCAAATTCCATCAGCCTCTCTGCCACAGCATGATAAAAGGCTGTCTTACCCTCCGGATCCTTCATATCATACTCCCGCTCCATCACAGAAATCTCAAACAGAAAACTGTTCTCTGCCTCATCGATGCGTTTCTGGAAGGCATCTGCTCCCAGCGCCTTGATAAACTCATCCGGATCCTTATACGGATCCATGTGAAGGACACGCGCTGATAGGCCTGCCGCCTTCACGATGGGAATGGCCCGAAGTGCGGCTCTCGTTCCCGCCTCATCACTGTCATAGGTCAGAATGACCTCATCGGTATACCGCTTCAGAAGTCCGGCATGCTGTGTGGTAAGGGCGGTTCCCAGAGAGGCCACTGCATTCTTGAACCCTGCCTGATGGAGCGAGATCACATCCATATATCCCTCACATACCAGAAGATTTTTCTTTCTGGAGGTACGTGCCACATTGAGTCCGTAAAGGTTCCTGCTTTTATCAAACACCTTTGTTTCCGGCGAATTCAGATATTTCGGCTTTCCGTCACCCATTACCCGTCCGCCAAAGCCGATCACCCGGCTGTTGGCATCCATGATCGGGAAGATCACCCGGTTCCAGAACTTATCATACATCCCCTGCTTCTCGTCCACATTCATCAGACCGGATTCTTTCAGAAGTTCATCGCTGACACCCTTCTGCTTCATATAACGGTACAGATCATTGCTGTACTTATTTGCAAATCCCAGCCCGAAGCTCTTTATGGTTTCATCTGTCAGCTGACGCCCCTTCAGGTAATCCATCGCCTGTTTTCCGTTTTCCGACCGGAGCTGATAATAAAAATATTTTGCCGCCATCTTATTCAGCTCCAAAATCTGTGTCCTCAGATCCTGCTGCTTTCTCTCCTCCTGTGAATACTCCCTCTCCGGCAAGGCCACGCCCGCCCGTTCAGCCAGAATTTTCATCACCTCCGGAAAGGTGTAGTTTTCGTATTCCATCAGAAACGTAAATACATTTCCCCCTGCTCCGCATCCAAAGCAGTAGTACATCTGCTTTCCGGGACTGACCGAAAATGACGGAGATTTCTCATTGTGGAAGGGGCACAGTCCGAAATAGGAGCTTCCCTTTCTCTGCAGCTTCACATAACCGGAAATCACATCCACGATGTCATTTCTCTCCCTCACTTCTTCTACTAACTCTTCAGGATAAAACATACCTGTCACCTCATCTGTTTTCTCTGTTATCGTACCTGCCAGGATTTCGGGATATACAGCTCTGAAAACCTGTCCATCGAATACTGATCCGTCATTCCTGCGATATAGTCACAGATTACCTGTTCTTTCTTTTCTCCTCTGTCAATCAGGCGTAAATACTCCACCGGCATCTCCTCCGGATACTGAATGTAATGGCGGTAGAGTGCCTGAATCATATTTCTCGCTTTTTCTTCCTCTTTTCTGGCCCGCGGATTTTTATAAACATGCCTGAACATGAACTGCCTTAGCTCTGACATCGCCTGTTCCATATGCGGAGACATGATGATATCCGGCCGGTTCTCACTGTTCCTGACGATATCATGGATAATGGCGTTCAGCCGTTCTCTGGTCGTAAACCCCAGCACCTCCCGGTATTTCAGTGGAATTTCCGTCTCAAGAAGGATCCCCGCGCGCTCCGCATCATCAATATCATGGTTGATATATGCGATCTTATCGGAAAGACGTACGATCTTTCCCTCCAGTGTCGAGGGAGTCCCCGATGTCCTGTGATTGGCGATCCCGTCCCTGACCTCCCAGGTCAGATTCAGTCCCTTTCCCTTATTTTCCAGCACGGTTACTACACGCACACTCTGCCGGAAATGGGCAAAGCCCAGCGGACAGATTTCATCCAGTGCCCGCTCTCCGGCATGTCCAAAGGGCGTATGCCCCAGATCATGTCCCAGGGCGATCGCTTCTGTCAGATCCTCATTCAGGCACAGCGCCCTGGCGATCGTCCTGGCAATCTGTGCCACTTCAAGTGTGTGTGTCAGACGCGTACGGTAATGGTCACCCTGTGGACGCAGAAATACCTGTGTCTTATGCTTCAGCCTCCGAAAAGACTTTGCATGAAGGATCCTGTCTCTGTCTCTCTGGTAAACGGTACGGATATCACACGGTGCCTCCTCCCGCTCTCTTCCTCTCGTCTTCGTACTGAAGGCTGCATAGGGACTGAAGAATTGTTCTTCCCTCAATTCTGCTTTCTCGCGTATGGTCATCGAAACCCCTCCTCTCTGCCTGAACTCTCTATTTATTTATATTCTGCACAAATCTAAAATATCCTTTATTTTTTCTCAGAAATTCCGCATTTTCATGAAAAATAATACTATTCCGACAGCTATCGATGCTTCTGGTTTCTTGTTTCCTCTTTCATCTCTCGAACCCGTCGATGTTCCGGTTCTTATTTCCCGTGAAATCCCTCCACGGTGAAATACTCCCCGTCGGTGCCTACCGTCACCGCTCCGGCATCCATCGTATTGTAAATCTCTGTATCGACCTGCTCAAGTCTCTCTAACAGCTGCCTGCCCGGATGTCCGTAGGAATTGTTTCTTCCGCAGGAAATCACCGAAACAGCAGGTTCTGCCTGCCATAAGAACTCCTCCGCAGTAGAATGATCCGAACCGTGGTGAGCCACCTTCAGAACACAGATCCGCCCCGTTTTTCCGCTCTCTGTCAGCATCTTCTCGCCCTCGCCCTCGATATCCCCTGTCAACAGTGCCCGAAAGCTTCCATACTGTACAGCCAGCACCATAGATGCCGCATTTTTATCTTTCCCGCTTGTCTCCTTTCCGGGGGCCAGGCATTCCACCGTCCATTTCTCCGTTTGCATGATCATCCCTTCATGAAACCGCACAACGGGAATTGCCTTTTGCGCTGCTGCTTCCAGGATTGCCAGATACCTCTCGTCCTTCTCTTTGATATCCGGCAGCACCAGACAGCCGACGGAGATTCTTCCTTCCTCTTCTTTCAGGATCTCTTCCACACCGTTCACGTGATCCTCATCCATATGGGACAGAAACAGAACATCCAGTCTGCTGACACCTTTGCACTTCAAAAAGGGAACGATCCTGTATTTCCCCGGTTTCCGGACACTGCTGCTGCCACCATCACACAGAAAGGTGGTCCCGTCTGCCGTCCTCCAGAAGATGCTGTCTCCCTGACCCACATCCAGAAAAGTCATTTCCAGTCCCTGTATTCTGTGGAACGAAAGCCCTGCTGTTCCCATGAGAAGCAGGCTGCCATAAACTGGGAGCCATTTTTTCCCTTTCTGACCACTTGCCATAAGAATAAGCACGGATGCCAGAATTCCATAATAGATCAGAATACTTTCCCATTCCGGACGTCCCCACACCTGATGTACACCCGGAAGTTTCCCGCTTCCTTCACAGAGTCCTTCCATGAGCATCCGGATATAATGGCAGGGTGCGAACAGAAAGGTTCCGGCCGGAACCCAGAAGATCCCCGCTGCACAGCTGATCAGTCCAAAAATCAGCAGCGCTGACATACATGGAAGAATCAGGAAATTTACAAGGATTCCCGTTGCGGAAAATTCAAAGTAGTGATAGAGGACACAGGGAAAGATGGCGAGCTGAACGGACAGAATGACCAGCAGACTGTCCACCGCCTTCTTTTTCACAGCCATTCTCTTCTTCAGAACCGGATAAATATATGCCAGTCCTGCTACCGCAAGCATAGAAAGCTGAAATCCCCCCTGAAACAGAAGAAGCGGATTTTGTAACAGCAGCAGGATCACTGCAAGCGCCAGACTGCTTTTCAGATCGTAGGTCCGTCCCAGGATCTGTGCACCCAGATAGACCAGAAACATGAGAAAAGCCCTTGCTGTGGATACACTCATCCCTGTCATGATGCAATACAGTCCCATGAAACTGCCGCTTAAGCCGCCGGCTATGGCAAAGGAACCTCCCAGATAGCGGAACACCTGAAAAAACAGCATGCCGATCATGGAAATATGCATCCCGGAAATCGCCAGCACATGTGAGATCCCTCCTTCCTGATAGATCTGCATGATCTCTTCATCAAGCCCGCTCTTGTCCCCGAGCAGTACTGCACACATCAGAGAGGCATCGTCTTCCTCAGCGATCCTGTAAAAGCACTCACGAAGTGCCGCCCGTACTTCTGAAATTGCCTGAAGGAGCCGCTGGCATCTGTCATCTGCCAGAAGTACCTGACATCTCGTCATCAGCATACCTACCTTCTGTGACTGGTACCACCCGGCCGTGTCAAACTGTCCGGGATTTCCTGCCGGCTCCGGATCCATGGCCACTCCTGAAACCTCCAGAATATTTCCAATCCCATATGACGTATCTTCTTTTAAAAACAAAACAATATTGGAATCATAAGACTGTTGTTCTTTTCCTGATAGAATAGAATTGTTCTTTAGATAAATCTGATTTGTATTCTTCTTTTCCTGTCTGTACACCTGCCCCCGTACCCGGATGCGCTGATCCTGCCAGGCATCCGGCAGGGGCTTTCTCTGATATTCCCCTGCCAGATTCATACTCGCCACCCAGAGAATGAGAAACAGTGCCGCCAGACAAAGCGGACGTCTGCCCATTCGTCTCCTCCGTAATCTACTCCTGTAATGCCGGATCAACTCCGACACCCGGTGTTTTATCTTTTCCTGCCCCCTGTGCTTCCTCTGCAGGATAGATGATTTTACTGTTTCTTTCAAAGGGTTTGCTGATATCGATCGTTTCAAGATATTTGACCGTTGAATCGCCTTCAATTGCGATCTGAACCTGATCGATCCCGCAATTATCACAAAGTGTATTCACGAGCGCATAAATGGTTGTTTCAGGTAACACTGAGGTTCCCGGCGGCTGATTAAAAACAGCCCCCATATTCACCGTACACAGCTTATCTTCTGTCATCACATCTAAAGCCTTCGTATTCTCCGGAAATACTGCCTGCAGCTCCTTATTATCAGGTCCCTTGAACAGCTCCTCCAGAAGGACACGTTCTTTTGCATAATTGCTGGAATACCGGACCGTTCTCATCTCCTTAGAGAGCTTCTGTCCGTTTTTATCTGCAAAATACAATACAAAAGTCTCACACTGGTAGGAATTAATCCCTTTCCCTTTATTATCAATAAACGTGTGATCACCCATGACTCCGATCGGATTTCCCTGACTGTCCGCCAGCTCCTGACCGTTCACAGTGATCTCCACTGTATCCACCTCCGGAACCTGTACCAGCGTCTTCACAACTGCTGCACGGCAGAAAACCTCTGTAATGTGATCCATTTCATGATAAGTACCATTAAAATCTACTCTTAGATTCTTCTCTGTGCGCACAGTCGCAGTAATACCGATTCCATCTGGGACAGCTTTCCTGTGTTCAGGAAAGGCCGGAGTCTTTCCGAGCTGCCCGATCAGCTCCTGGATCAGTTCATCGCCGCCCTCTGCCACCGGTGTATAGCTTTCTGATTCAAGTCTCGTACCTTCGGTATTCACACAGTAGATCCTGTAGCCTTCCGTTTCCTGCTCTTCTTTTTGGCATCCGGCCAGAAGTACCATCAGGAGCAGAAGGACAAGACAGGTTCCTTTATGCTTCATCTTCCTTCCCCTCCTATTCTTCATAAATCAGCGGGATCCGCACGGTAAATGTCGTTCCCTCTCCTTCCTTGCTGTATACACGGATAGCTCCGCGATGCATCAGGATCGCACTTCTTGTTATGGCAAGGCCCAGCCCGGTTCCGCCGATTTCCCTTGAATGTGACTTGTCCACACGGTAGAATCTTTCAAAAATATGCTCCTGTGCGTCCTCCGGAATCCCCATGCCGGAATCCTCCACCTTGACATAGAAATACTTATGATCGGCGTTCAGCGAGACATGGACCCATCCCTCTTCCCTGTTGTACTTGATTGCATTTTCCACAAGGTTTGATAACGCCAGGGTCAGCTTTGTCTCATCCACCTGAGCACGCACCGGTTTAAAGCTTTCCAGCACCAGCTCGATATCACGTTTGCCTGCAATCGGCCGGAGCCTCTTTAAAATCAGTTCCAGCAACTCATTAATGCTGCATTCCTGAATGTTTACATCGGCAGCCTTCCGGTCCATCTTTACCAGGGAAAGCAGATCGTTAATAATCTTATTTTCACGGTCAATCTCCTCGGCGATATCCCCCATAAACTCTTTATACAGCTCCACCGGCACATCCTCCTGCATCAGCAGCGAATCAGCCAGCACCTTCATGGAAGTGATCGGTGTCTTTAATTCATGAGACACATTTGACACAAATTCCTGTCTGGAATCATCCAGAGTTTTCATTCTCTTAAGCATCTTATTATATGCCTCTGATAATGCTCTCGTCTCTGTATAGTCAAGAATGGAGAGATCCTCCTCCAGGAATCCGTTCGTCATTTCCTCCAGGGATTTTGTCACCTTTCCAAAAGGCCTGACAAGCATTCTGGATGTATAAAAGGCAACCCAGAAAATCACCAGTGCCATGCCGACCTGAAGCAGAAACACCTGCCGTCCAAGAGCGTCCCTGCTGTCCTGAATATCTTCCGTAGGTGTACTTACAATCATGACGCCGACCATTTCCTGCGTGGAACTGTCCTTTACAGGAACGGTCATTTCGATAAATCTGCTGTCTCCATTATAGTGCAGGGTATCCTCACCCTGAAAGCATTTCACTACCTCTTCGGAAATGATCGTCTTATTCTCATCCATCCGATAGGTATCCTTGATAATCATAAACTGACTGTTTACAATAACGATCCGGCCACTGTACAGATTCGCCAGCTGGTTGATTTCATTTTCGATAACCTCCGAGCCCTTTTTCTCGATATAATCCGAATCGCCCAGCTGATTCGCAATACTCACACACTGGTTCTGAACCAGACTTCCCCTCTGCCTGATCGACTGTTCCTCAAAGCTTTTCAGAATTCCATACTTTACCATGAAGATAGGCGTTATCCCCACCAGAAGAAAAATGATAAAAATACGGAACTGCAGGCTTTTTACGTATTTTATGATCCAATCACTCTTAAGAAACCTCTTCACTGCCCGCTAACCCCTAATACTGAAAATAATAGCCTACTCCCCATTTTGTATGAACATACTTTGGCTCACTGGGGTTCTCTTCAATTTTTTCTCTGAGTCGCCGGATATGTACGTCCACGGTTCTCACATCCCCCAGATATTCATAGCCCCATACAATGTTCAGCAGGTTCTCTCTGCTGTACACCTTCTGCGGATTCTGAACCAGCAGCTCCAGTACATCAAACTCCTTGGCTGTCAGATTGATTTCCTTTCCATCCACGCTGACACGCCTGCTCTCACAATCAAGGATTAGATTTCCCGCCTGAAGCACCTGACTTCTGCTCTGTGTGTTATCCTTTGGTGCTGTTCTCCTGATGATCGCCTTGATTCTTGCCTTTACCTCCAGGATATTGAACGGCTTTGTAATATAATCATCCGCACCATACTCCAGACCCAGAATCTTATCCATGTCATCCCCCTTTGCAGTGAGCATCACAACGGGCACACTGGAAAACTCACGGATCTGCTGGCATACCTCAAACCCGGTCAGCTTTGGAAGCATGACATCCAGAAGCACGATATCATATTCCTTTGCCTTCACCAGCTCCAGTGCCTCCTCGCCGTCATAAGCACAATCCACTTCCATACCGTCCTGCTCCAGACTGAAACGGATTCCCTTAACAATCAGCTTTTCATCATCAACAACCAAAACTTTCTTTGCCATAACAGATTCTCCTTATATCTCAATTTTGTCCTTTATCTTCTCAAAGACAGCTTCACCGATCCCGCTGATATTCTTGATCTCTTCGATCGTCCGGAAGCCTCCCGTTGTTTCCCGGTATTCAATGATACCTGCCGCTTTCGCCTCCCCGATTCCCGGCAGGGACATCAGTTCATCAGCTGCTGCCTGATTTATATTTACCTTTTCTGTGTCTCCTGCTGAATCCTGCCCTTCCTGTTTATCATCTGGTGCCGGTACTTCCGGTTTCCAGTCTGCCGCCTCCTCCAGGGAAGGTACGGTAATCTGCTGTCCATCCTCCAGAACGGCTGCCTGATTTACAGCAAAATCAGCCGCCTCCTCCGTCAGGCCGCCCGCTGCTTCAATCGCCTCATACACTCTGGCACCGTCTGTCACTTTTACAACTCCCGGATGTTCCACAGCACCGCAGATATACACATAAATCTCTTTTTTCTGTCCCGTCTGAACGTTTCCATCTACGGATGTGTCCTCTGTTCTATGCTCCGGAATCTCCTCCTGCTCAGTTTCAAAGGCAGTTTCCGACATTTGATTCTTTTTAATATCAGTTAAGACGGCTGTACCATCCTCATAAATCGGAATCCTTTTCTCTTTTTCACAACCGGAAACGCAAAACAATACAACAGCCACAGCTGTTGCTGCAAGATACTTTTTCCATTTCATACTGTATCAACCTCTTTTCTCCATGACAGGCGAAAAGTCCCCTTATACAGTCATTTCTTATTTTAACGGAATTTTTTACAGAATACAACAATAATTTAACATTTATTTTAAATTGATGTTGGGGTCAAAAGTATTTGACCCCTTGATGCCTTCGGATCTTTCCGCGCTCCCGCTCTCCCAAAATCCGAAAAACATTCGAAATCCGCTCATTTTTCTTTGAAAAATAGCTACTTTCATGACCTTTTGACCCTGGCATCTTTAAATCACCGCCACTTAAAAATGATAATCCCAGCGATCGCGATGAGCATCCCCACCGCCTTTCTCCACTCAAATGGCTGTTTATTCATTCCGAACATCCCAAACAATTCAATAATATACGCCACTGCAAGCTGGGAAATCACGATCAACATGGCTGCTCTGGCCGTTCCCAGACTTCCTATACTTTTTATAACGGTAACAGTAATGAAAGCTCCCAGTACCCCACCCAGCAGCGTGTACTTATCCGGCACCTCCAGAATGCCCACAAAACTATGCCTGTCCGCAAAAAACCAGATCACCAGGCAGACCACCAGTGCAGAAAACTGCACAAAACAGGTGGATACCCAGAGGCTGGTATGTTTGGTAACCTGTGTATTGAAGACTCCCTGAACGCTCATAAGTGCACCGGAAAGCATGGCGATAAATACTCCTGACATAATAAGAACTCCCTTTGCTTTTTCGTTAGTATATGCAAAGGGAGCTTCTTTATACTTATGCCAGACTTTTCTCCAGTTTTTTGATCATTTCATCAATATCTTCTTTTTCAACCACAAGAGGCGGAACCAGACGCAGAACATCACTTCCCGCCGATATCACGATCAGCCCGTTTTCCAGTGATTTTCTGACAACCTCTCCCACCGTCCTTCCGGTAATAACGAGTCCCTGCATGAAGCCTTTTCCTCTTCTGGCACGGATACAGTCATACTTCTGCACCAGGGCATCCAGTTTTTCTTCCAGATAGGGCGCCAGGGCTCTGACATGTGCAGGGATGTCATCTCTTTCGAAAATATCCAGCACTGTCGCTACCGCCGCACAGGCCAGCGGATTTCCTCCGTAGGTGGTTCCATGGTCTCCCGGTGCAAGAGATGCCGCCGCTGTCTTCTCATTCAGTACGAAGGCGCCAACCGGAATTCCGCAGCCCAGTGCTTTGGCACATGTCATAATATCCGGCTTCACACCATAATCCTGCCATGCGAACATACTGCCTGTTCTTCCCATACCACACTGGATCTCGTCAAGGATCAGCAGAATATCCTTTTCATCGCAGATCTCTCTGATTCCTTTCAGAAACTCCTTTTCTGCCGGGTAAATACCGCCCTCACCCTGGATCGTTTCCATAATAATCGCACATGTCTTTTCGCTGATCTGGCTCTTTACACTCTCCAGATCATTGAAATCCGCAAACTTCACGCCTCCCATCAGGGGTCTGAAGGCCTCCTGATAATGAGGATTTCCTGTAACCGAAAGCGCCCCCACACTTCTCCCGTGGAAGGAATGATTCATCGCAATTATTTCGTGGTCTGTACATCCATCTTTCAGATAGGCATATTTCCTCGCCGCCTTTATCGCACCTTCAATCGCCTCCGTGCCACTGTTCGTAAAAAACACCTTTGACATGCCGCTCACCTTTGCCAGTTTTTCGGCTGCGTCTGCCATGGGCACGTTGTAAAACAGATTTGATGTATGGATCAGTTGATCAATCTGTCCCTTCAGTGCCTCATCATATCCCGGATAGTGATATCCCAGCCCGAACACAGCAATGCCTGCTGCAAAGTCCAGGTACTTTTTTCCATCTGTATCATAAAGATTGACACCTTCCCCCTTTTCCAGTACAATTGGAAAACGGTTATAGGTATGAAGGACACACTGTTCAGACAGTTCCATATAATCAGTTGTTTTCTTCATAGTAACGTTCCTCCTGATCTCCGATAATAGCCGTTCCGACACCGCGGTTTGTAAAGAACTCAAGAAGCAGACAGTGTTCGATACGTCCATCCAGGATATGTACCCTGGAAACACCCGCTTTGATGGCATCCACACAGTTCTGAATCTTTGGCAGCATACCGCCTCCCACATTTCCGCTGGCAAGCAGTTCCTCTGCCTCCGGTATGCTGAGCTCCGAAATCAGACTCGATTTGTCCAGCGGATCACGGTAAACACCTTCAATATCTGTCAAAAATGCCAGCTTTGCCGCCCCTACTGCCACAGCGATCGCGCATGCTGCATCATCAGCATTTATATTAAAGGAATGATAATTGTCATCGGAACCGATCGGGCAGATGACAGGCACGATATCATTATCCAGCAGTGTATGCAAAAGCTGCGTATTGACCTCTTTGACTTCTCCCACATAACCGATATCTTTCCCTCCGGAAAGCTTTTTGTCCACTTTCAGGATCGAACCGTCCTTTCCACTGATGCCCACGGCCCGGACGCCCAGCTTCTCCATCATGGAAGCAAGCCCTTTATTGATCCGGTTCAGTACCATTTCTGCCACTTCCATAGTATCCTTATCTGTCACACGAAGTCCGTTGACAAATTTTGTCTCAATACCAACCTTTTTCGTCCATTTGGTAATTTCTTTACCGCCGCCGTGAACGATGATCGGCCGGAATCCTACCAGTTTTAATAGTGCCACATCACGGACAACACTCTTCTTCAGTTCATGATCCACCATGGCGCTTCCGCCATATTTCACGACAATAATCTTTCCGTGAAATCTCTGTATGTAAGGCAGTGCCTCATTTAATACGCTGGCTTTCTGCAGCCAGTTTTCCATAGTATCCATGTTTCATTCTCCTCATCTTTCCATCCGGCGGATCTTACCATCCGCTTCGGTGCTTACTCATAGCTTCCTGATCGGGTCACATGTCACTGTCAAATCCGCGCGCAAAATCACTGCTTCCGGACTCTGATTCTTGCTCACGTATGCTCCTGAACAGCTACGGTCACATTATGAACGATAGTCTGCATTGATTTTGATATACTCATACGTCAGGTCACATCCCCAGGCAGTCGCACTTTCATCTCCCATCTTCACATCGGCAATGGCTGTCACTGCCTTTTCCGAAAGGATCCTGGTAGCCTCTTCCTCACTGTACCCTGTGGATACACCGTTTTCAATAATCTTCAGTTTTCCTGCGGCACTTTCAAAGTACAAATCTACCTTCTCCGGGTCAAATTGTGCACCAGAGTAGCCCATAGCGCAGAGAATACGTCCCCAGTTGGCATCGTGCCCGTAGATTGCAGCCTTGGTAAGATTGGATGTAACAATTGATTTGCTCAGCGTCACTGCCTGCTCTTTTGTCTCTGCGCCAATGACTTTCACTTCGAAAAGAGCCGTGGCTCCTTCCCCGTCTCCTGCCATTTTCTTAGCCAGCTCGGTATTTACATAGTTCAGTGCCTCTGCAAATATATGATAATCCTCATTTTCCTCCGTAATCTCCGGATTTTCCGCCAGACCATTTGCCAGCAGCAAAACCGTGTCATTGGTCGATGTATCGCCATCCACGGAAATCATGTTGTAGGTGTCCTTTACATCTGCACTTAATGCTTTCTGAAGCATTTCCTTTGAAATCGCTGCATCTGTCGTAACAAAGCTTAACATGGTACACATATTCGGATGAATCATTCCCGCTCCCTTACACATGCCCCCGACAGTCACAGTCTTTCCGCCAAGCTGAATCTGTACAGCAACCTCCTTCTTCACGGTATCAGTCGTCATGATCGATTCTGCAGCCAGTGTCCCTGCCTCCGCAGAAGCCGACAGGATAGGAACCATGGTTCCTATTCCTTTTTTTATGATATCTATAGGAATCTGTTGTCCGATCACACCTGTAGATGCAACCAGAACCTCTGTTTCTGAAATTCCGAGAAGCTCTGCAGCTTTTTTTGCTGTCTCCAGGCAATATCCATATCCTTCCTCTCCCGTACATGCATTTGCCACACCACTGTTGACTACGACTGCCTGCGCTGACGGATGATGATAAACAATATTCTGATCCCATTTGACAGGTGCTGCCTTTACTACATTGGTTGTAAAGGTACCCGCTGCCACGCAGGGTATTTCGCTTACGATCATTGCCATATCTTTTTTTTCCTTTTTAATTCCGGCATGAATACCGATTGCCCGAAATCCTTTTGCTGCGGTTACACCGCCCTGTATAATATTCATATATCGGTTCCCTCCTCTTTTCATATCAGATAAACTGTACTGTCTTCCTTTCTATCCGGCAGCACATGCTTCTTAGATCATGTCCATCTCACACTTATGGGAACATCGGAACCTGACAAAGCCCGAGTGTTTCCTCCAGTCCAAACATAAGGTTCATATTCTGTACAGCCTGCCCGGCAGCACCCTTCACCAGATTGTCCATGGCTCCCATCATAATCAGGCGGTTGGTCCGGGAATCAATTTTAAAGTTCACATCCACAAAGTTACTTCCCTCCACCCACTTTGTCTGAGGGCAGACATCCGGATCCAGTACACGTACAAATTTCTCTTCCGCATAATATTTATCGTAAACAGACCTCACCTCTTCGTATGTTACCTCCCTTTTCAGGGTTGCATATGCTGTCACAAGAATTCCTCTGTTCATAGGTGCCAGATGCGGTGTAAAGCTCAGTGTGATCTTTTTTCCGGCCGCATATCCCAGCTGCTCCTCTATCTCCGGTGTGTGTCTGTGGCATGCCACTCCATAAGCTTTCATATTCTCATTCACTTCACAATAAAGATTATCCACCTTCGCACCTCTTCCCGCCCCGGAGGTCCCTGATTTGGCATCGATAATAATCGTCTCCGGATTGATGAGTCCCTCTTTTACTGCAGGATAGATGGACAGTGTGCTGCAGGTGGGATAGCATCCCGGATTCGCTACCAGCCTGGCTTTTTTTATATCCTCTCTGTTCATCTCACAGAGACCATAGACTGCCTCATGAATAAACTGAGGGGATTTATGTGTGATCTTATACCATTCCTCATAGGTATTTACATCTTTGATCCGAAAGTCTGCACTCAGGTCAATAATACGTACCTTTGACAGGATATTCTCATTTACCAGAGAAGCACACAATCCCTGTGGTGTTGCTGTAAAAATCACATCGACCTGATTTGCCAGCTCTTCCATATTGTCATCCATACATTTCGCATCTACGATCTGAAACATATTCTGGAAAACTTCATAATACTTTTTATCTATATAACTTCTGGAACCATACCACACAATGTCCGCCTCAGGATGTCCCATCAGTAATCTGACAAGCTCTCCTCCCGCATAACCTGTTGCTCCGATAATTCCAACTCTCATTTTCTTTCACTCCTTTTTCATTTGATCCTGTTCTTCCCGCAGACTATCATAATATAAGAAGTCGCCGAAGTAAAGTTTTTTCTCCTGCTTATTTGTTTTCAATGCATAATTATACATCTATTGCGCATATTATTCAACCATTATTTCATTTTTTCCATAACTGCCCGGCGTCCGCTCGATTACCAAAGCTTGTTACTGATTACGGAGTTGACCAGTAACACATACAGCAAAATTAATACTTGCATAATTATAACAGTTGTTGTATAGTAATGGATAGCAAAAAAATGCTAACTGTTCAGAGTCATGCAGATTTATAAATATTTGCCCTGGGGAGCTTGCTTACCAGAGGCAAATTTTATAAATCTATAGGGCGAGAGCCCTACATGAGCAAAAGGAAAGCCTCGCAGAGGCGATTTTGCGAATGGACTCTGAATAGTTACAAAAATGAAATGAGGAGGAATTATACTATGAAAGAAAAAGTAATCTTAGCATACTCCGGCGGACTGGATACAACAGCTATCATCCCCTGGTTAAAAGAGACATTTGATTATGAAGTAATCTGCTGCTGCATCGACTGCGGACAGGGAAACGAACTGGAGGGCCTTGATGAAAGAGCCAGGATGTCCGGTGCTTCCAAATTATATATCGAAAACATCATTGACGAGTTCTGTGATGACTACATAATGCCATGTGTAAAAGCCGGTGCAGTATATGAGAATAAATATCTCCTTGGTACCTCTATGGCACGCCCTGTGATTGCTAAGAAGCTGGTTGAAATTGCCCGCAAGGAAGGTGCCACTGCCATCTGCCATGGTGCTACCGGAAAGGGTAATGATCAGATCCGCTTTGAGCTGTCCATCAAAGCTCTTGCTCCTGATATGAAAATCATTGCTCCATGGCGTATGACGGATCTCTGGACGATGCAGTCCCGGGAAGATGAAATTGAGTTCTGTAAACAACACGGGATTGATCTCCCATTTTCCACAGACTCCAGCTACAGCCGTGACAGGAACCTGTGGCACCTCAGTCATGAAGGTCTGGAACTTGAAGATCCGGCCAATGAGCCAAATTACGAACATCTTCTTGTAATGGGTGTTTCTCCGGAGAAGGCACCGGATGAGGGTGAATACGTTACTATGACCTTTGAAAAAGGTATCCCCGTCAGTCTCAACGGCAAACAGATGAAAGTCTCTGAAATTATCACAAAGTTAAATGAACTTGGCGGAAAGCACGGAATCGGTATCATTGATATTGTTGAAAACCGTGTGGTAGGAATGAAATCCCGCGGTGTATATGAAACACCGGGCGGTACGATTCTGATGGAGGCTCATTCACAGCTGGAAGAACTGGTTCTTGACCGTGCAACCATGGAGGTAAAGAAGGATCTGGGTAATAAATTTGCGCAGATCGTTTATGAAGGAAAATGGTTTACTCCTCTTCGCGAGGCTATCCAGGCATTTATGGATGTGACTCAGGAATATGTGACCGGCGAAGTGAAGTTTAAACTTTACAAAGGAAATATTATCAAAGCCGGAACCACTTCTCCGTACAGCCTGTATAACGAATCGCTTGCAAGCTTTACTACCGGTGATCTGTATGACCACCACGATGCCAGTGGATTTATTACGCTGTTCGGACTTCCGCTGAAGGTCCGTGCCATGAAAATGGCTGAACTAAAGGCCGAAAATAATAAATAAAGCCAAAATCAGATATTCCGACCACATGGACAATATTACTTTTTCAAGTCTTTCGTTTTGCCCATGTATGATTTTCATAATATCGTTTTAAAAGGGAGACACTTCAAAGTGTCTCCCTTTCTTTCACCAGTTCGGCTATCTGACAGCCTGCCGCTTTATTTAATCTTTACATTCTTGCTCATTCCTGCTTTTGTCAGCTTTTTCTGGAATGCAGCTGCTGCTTTTTTATTCTTCTTCAGATTCTTCGGCACAGTAACCGTAATCTTCTTTGCGGTATTCTTGAATGCGCCGGCCTTGATTGTTTTCACTGCCGTACCTTTGAAGATGACTTTACTCAGTTTTTTACATCCGTTAAATGCATTCTTTTCTATAGAAGTTACATTGCTTCCAATTGTTGCTGATTTCAGTTTACTGTAACCTTTGAAAGCATTTGCACTGATCTTAACGACCTTGCAGCTTACACCATTTACTTTTACTGTCGCAGGAACGGATACCTTTGCAGCCTTCTTGTTTGTACCCTTTGTAAGCACTACCGTCTTCGCATCAGCATCTGCCACCTGGAACTGCATCTTATTTGACTCAACAGTCTGGCCTTTCTTCAGTGCAGGTGTTGGATCCACCGGATCCGGTGTTACCGGTGGCTTATTGTCTGACTGTCCCGACTTCTTCACCAGAACTGCCCTTGCTGCTTCAAGTGCCTTCAGACAATCGTTGAGCTGTTTCGGCGTTGCTGCATTGTTGATGTTTTTCTCGATCTCTGCAACAGTGCTCATATATTTTGCATAACTATCTGCTGTATACAGACTGCTGTCTGTTTTCTTTGCATCTGCGACTTTTGCTGCAGCTGCTGCTCTTTCTGTCTGTGAAGCTTTACGGCTCAGCTTATAAGTTCTGGTTTCCTTTCCGTCCTCGGAAACAGAAATAATTGTAACACAGCCATCATCTGTAGCAGGAAGGATCGTAACTGCCGCATTCTGATCATCTGATGTCGTAATATTTTCTACAGAATCGACTACATACTCAGTAACATCCGGATTAAAGTTTGCAATTGCTTTTCCTCCGACGCTGATGCCTGTTAATGCTGCAGATGTATTGACTTCATAGGAATAATCTGTTGCGAATACCTCTACCTCTGTCATACCTACATAAGTACCATCCGGTTTCGGAATCACCTGGATTGCGATCGGATTGATACTTGTCTTCAGCTTGTAGCTGTATCCATTCACTACCTTTTCCTCATCATTTCCTGTATCCACATCCGGAATTCTCACCGGTGTTTCATATTCAACATCTGTATAGTTACTTCCGTCCAGAGAGTACTTAAATGCAATACTCTTTGCCATTTTTACATTAGCATCTGTAAAGTAAAATACATTAATTTCGCTTACTGTATGTGCAGTATCCCATTTCATGGTGATTACCGGATCACCTTCTGCTTTGTGTAAATCGTTCCAGTTCGTCCATCTCTGGGAGGTAGCACCAGAAGAACTGTATTTCACGCCATTAATAAGTGAATCCAGAGAGTCTGAAGCAGGATCACAGCTCTGTGACAGAGTTGCAACATCAGAGATATTAATAAGCTCGCCTTCGATCGGCTGGGCAACACGGATACTTGCTGTAATCGGATAATCCTTTCCTAAAGCTTTTACCGTACCGCTGATCTTTACAACAGTACCTGCGTCTGCAAAGCTGTCTGCTGTGATACCGGACATATTCCAGCTAACCGGGAATTCCTCGAAAGGAGTTCCATCCACATAACAGGTCATAGCCGTATCCGGCAATACCGGCATAACTCCCGGAGTTGTTATTGCAGAATAATTCTTAGCACCTTCAATTGCATTGTATACATGTACGGTAAGAGAAACATTAACACTTTCACTTCCATCTGACAGTGTCCCACCGATATTGAACATACCTGTCTGATTTAACTTTGCCTTATCGTAGCTTCCCCATGTCACTGGAAATGCCTTTTTGCTTCCATCTGCATAGGTCACCTCAACAGAAGCCGGAAGACTGATTGCAGTCGTTCCCACAGGAGCATAGCAATGTCTGGACATACGGTAGCTTACGATTCCATTCTCACTCTTTCCATCCACAGGAGTCGTTGTTACATTAACTGTTTTTCCTGTCAGACCGTTAGAAGAAACATTTACAGTAAATTCTCCGGACTGTGTTGTAGATTTTGCGATTACCAGTGCTTTTCCTGCGTATGCCTTAATCTTTGCAGATGTTGTGCTTTCCAGAACGGACGGCTGCTGGAATTTCTCAACTGATGCCTGGTCTCCATTATCTACACCTAAGATTTCACCTTTTCCTTCCAGTGTGAAGTTAATGGTGTTATCTGCTGTAGTATCCAGATTTCCGTTTGCATCCTCCACATCCACTTCAATGTATACAAGGCTGCTGCCGTCTGCCTGAAGCTCGGTTCTGTTCTGCTTTACATTCAGTCTGCTCACTGCGCCCGGTGTAGACACGGAATTCTTTCCACTGCAGGTATCCGTGATTTCTTTTCCGCTTTCATCAAATGCTTTTGCAGAAATCGTTCCATCCTGAAAAGCTACATTGAATACGGAATAAAGCGATGTATCATTGCTGCCTGATGTTGTTGTACAGATGCTTGTATCATTGCTTTCTGTTGTATACGTATAATACGTATGTCCTGCCTCTGTTGTATTTACTGTTCTCGTAGCTGTTCCGATCTTCGTTCTGTCACGGTACAGCTCAACTTTTGCTGCGTTCGTGTAAACCCATACCGGCGTCTTTCCATTGGACTGCATCATATTTGCACTGTCCCATGCAGTAACGAGATGCAGGGTATTGGCATTCTGATTCCACTGGCTGCGATACAGATAATAGGTATCCTTCGGGAATCCCGCTGTATCAATGATGCCAAAATAACTGCTGTTCGGTGCTGCTCCACGTCCGGAAACCGAACCTGTTCCTGTTCCATTCCACGGTGTCGGCTCACCGATGTAATCGAAGCCGGTCCAGACACACTCACCTGCCAGATAGTCCCGGGTCATAACATTCCACATGGATGTATGAGCCGTCTTTCCCCATCCTACACAGGAGGTATCATAGGAGGTCAGATGCATCTTTCCATCTGCATCGGCGCTGCTCCTCTGAGATACATAAATACCTCTGCTGGTAACAGCGGAAGCTGTCTCACTGTAGAGGATCACCGGATAGGTGTTATGAAGGTTATCAATTTCATTGATTCCACCATAGTTGAAGCCTGGAACACCGCCGCTTGCCTGAATCGTATTGATGACTTCGCCGATATTACCGGCGCTTGTTCTTCTGTTACTTCCTATTGTTGCCGGATGAACCTGATCCAGATCTTTGATCCAACGGATCAGGTTTGCAGCGATTTCCGGGAATTCCCCATTCTGTCCATCTGTACCCTCATCGATCTCATTTCCCAGGGACCACAGAATGATCGCAGGATCATTTCTATCTCGCTTAACCATGGATTTGATAACAAACTCTGCCCATGTCATAGAGCTGTCACCACCGATGATCTGGTTATCCTCTGTCAGATTCTTCTTGAAATATGCAGCAAAGTCATTCGAATTTCCGTTTTTCGGACGTGACCATCCGTCGAAGGCCTCTTCGATCACCAGCATTCCAAGTTCATTACAGATATCTACAAAATCCTGATCATAGGGATTGTGTGTTGCACGGATCGTATTTACTCCCATATCCTGCAGGATCGTGAGCTGACGATACATTGCATCATAGTATGCTGCAGAACCAAGGGCACCCTGATCATGGTGCATACATACACCATTGATCTTTACATTCTTTCCATTGAGTTTAAATCCCTGATTTGCAACAAACTCATACCATTTGAAACCAAACTCTGTATCATAACTGTCTACCGTTTTTCCATCCTTCAGGATCTCTGTCCTTACAACATACAGATTCGGTACACCGATATCCCACAGCTTTGGTGATGGAACCACAAGCTCCGCCTGTACTGTCTCCACAGCACCTGCTGCCACTGTCGCTGTCTTGTCTGTGCTTACCAGCGCTGTTGTACTGTCTTTTTCATAAACTGTATTTCTGACAGTGATATTTGCTGTCGCAGTGCTGTCATTCTGTACCTCTACAGCCGCACTTACTGTTCCGTCAGTTCCGTTACTCTCCTGCAGCTTAGGCGTGGTAACAAAGGTACCATTCAGAGCCACATGAACAGGATCTGTAACGATCAGATGTACATCACGGTAAATACCGCTTCCGGAATACCAGCGGCTGGAAGGTATGTTATTCACAGCCTCTACCGCGATCACATTCTCTGTAGATGCATCACATTTCACATAATCCGTGATGTCAAAGGCAAAGGATGTATATCCGTAGCGATGCTCACCGACCTTTGTACCATTTACATACACAGTTGCATGAGAATATACACCGTCAAAGTTTAATTCCAGCGTTTTTCCTGCACAGGATTCCGGAAGAACAAAACTCTTTCGATACCAGCCGGTTCCGCCCGGAAGGAAACCACTCTCTGCCTCTCCACTGGTTGTGAATTCCTGTGAAATACTGAAATCATGCGGAAGATCCACGTTCTCCCAGGATGCATCGTTAAAGTCCGGGTTCTGTGCCGCAGCTGATTTTCCCAGATAGAACTTCCATCCATCATTAAACAAACTGGAGCGTTCTTCCCCATAATGACTGACCATAGTGTCCTGAGCCTCTGTGAAGCTCACCACCGGTGCTGCTGCCATGATGCTCTGCACCGGAAGCACCGGTACACTGATCGCAACCGAAAGCAAAACAGCCATAAGTCTTTTAACACGTTGTTTCATAAAATTCCTCCTTTTCCCGCTTTTGTATATATTTCACACAAAGCTTTGTATCAATTCTATCATTAATCAAGTAAAATAGCCATAGGTATTTTGCGAAATATCCTGATAATCATCTTTTTTCATAAAAATCCGGATGAAAATACAAAAACTTTCATCCGGATTTCTCCTTTGTAATATAAGCGTTTCTTCAAATTCCCTATCGTATCTGTTTTCGTTCTTATGACACGCCCGCTTTTCTACAGACTTCTTCCAGACAGCATCTGTCACAGAAGGGCTTTGTCCTGGCAGTACATATATCCCTGCCATGATAAACCAGACGGTGACAGAAATCACTGCCCTCCTCCGGCGGAATCAGCTTCCACAGTGCCATTTCGACTTTCTTCGGCTCCTTAATACCATCCACCAGACCGATCCGGTTTACCAGACGGATGCAATGTGTATCTGTCACAATCGCAGGCTTTCCAAATACATCACCCATGATCAGATTCGCACTTTTTCGTCCTACGCCTGGAAGCTTCAGAAGGGCATCAAAATCCTCAGGCACCTTTCCACCATACTCTTCCTTTAAAATCTTCATACATGCACTGATATCTCTTGCCTTGCTCCTGCCAAGGCCACACGGCCTTACAATCACTTCAATCGCATCAACCGGAGCATCTGCCAGTGCATTCACATCCGGATATTTCTCATACAGCTTTTCTACTACCACATTCACACGGGCATCGGTACACTGTGCAGCCAGACGTACGCTGACCAGCAGCTTCCATGCCTCGTCATAGTCAAGCGTACATCCGGCATCCGGGTATTCCTTCTTTAGTCTTTCAATAACCTCCAGGGCTCTCTGTTTCTTCGTCATACGATTTCTCCTGTTACTTCCGGAAAATACACCGGTATTCTGACAGATGTACCCGAATATCATACTCACTGAAACGGTAAGAGATTTCACGCAGGTTCTTTTAGAAGAACCTGGCTCCCATGTATCCTGTCATACCGTCTACACGGACCTTATACCATCCTCCTGCATCTTCAAGAAACTCTACTGTCGTTCCGGCCCAGTACTCTCCGATGATTTCTGCTTCCATGCTTGGTTCTGCCCTGAGATAACAACTCCCCTGCATCGTCAGATATACCGGCTGCGGTTCTGTTTCCGGTACTGGTTCTGTCGGCGGCTCCGTCTGTATTTCTGTCTGTACATCAGTTTCCGGCTCTGTCTCTGGTTCTGTCTGTGCTTCTGTTTCCTTTTCTGTCTGTGCTTCTGTCACTTTCTCCGATTCTTTTTCTGTTCCGTTTACGGTAAGCGGTTCCGTTTCTTTTGCACTTTCTGACATGCTATCCTTCTCACTGACCGTCTCTGTCTCCCTTCCGGATTTTTCACTACCATTCACTACCTTCGAGTAAATGCTGATTCCAAGAACTGCCGCACTGATAATAAGAATGATAATAAATGCCAGCAGGAAATATCTCAGATAATCCGAAAGCCATTCTTTAAAATCGTTCATCCCTTGTCCCCCTTCATTATGTCAGACATACTTTGAACTGATCTCTTCTATCTTTTCTGCTAACTGTCCAGTGCCTTTAACTGTTACCTTTTCTGCTTTTCTTCAATTGCTGTAAGATACGAAACACGTTTTTCATGTCTGCCGCCCTCATATTCCGCATTCAGCCAGCAGTCCACGATCATTTTCGCCGTCTCGATCCCGATGATGCGTGCCCCGAAAGCAAGAATATTGCTGTTATTATGCTGCTTTGAAAGCTGTGCTGTCAGCGGTTCACTGCACACACAGGCACGGATTCCATTCACCTTGTTAGCTGCAAGAGAAATACCTACTCCCGTTCCACAGATCAGGATTCCGCAGTCTGCTTCCCCCGATGCTACCAGATTCGCCACTTTTTCTCCAAATTCCGCATAATTGCAGCTATCCTTTGTATCCGTCCCGATATTCATGACTTCATATCCTTTTTCCTCCAGATATCTGACGATCTCGTTTTTCATTTCCACTGCTGCATGATCGTTTCCTATAGCGATTTTCATGATTCCATCTCCTCTTTTCTCTGAACTGACGGATTAAGGATAGCACAGATTGAAATTATTGTAAACCCACCTTTACAGAAGCCTTCTGTCCCTTCCCGCGAAACAGTTTTGTATATTTCTTCAGCTGCTTCTTTCCAACAGTGATTCTACAGCCCGCATGAATCCCTTTCAAAGCACTCTTTCCGACCTTCTTCAGGGACATACTCTTTACGATCATGCTTTTCAGTTTCCGGTCTCCGGCAAATGCTGACTTTCCGATCACCTTCACATTTCTGCCTACAATAACCTTTGACAGCTTTCCATTCTTCCAGCACGCTTTATCTGCAATTGCAGTTACCTGAAAGGTCACGCCCTCAATTTTTACCGATGCCGGAATTGTGATTGTTTTAAGGTTCTTTCTCTTCGGTTTCACATAAGTCACTGTTTTCTCTGTTTCAGAGAATACTGTTACCCGGTAATATGCCAGTCCGACAGAATATGTTTTTCCTTTCTCCGGAAGTCTGATTCCCGGGTCAGGTGTCTGGTTCTGCCCGCCATTTCCATTATTATTGCTGCTGTTGTTATTGCTATTGTTATTGTTGTTATTGTTGTTATTGCTATTGTTATTGTTGTTATTGCTATTGTTATTGTTGTTATTGCTATTGTTGTTATTGCTATTGTTGTTATTGCTATTGTTATTATTGTTGTTATCGTTATTACTTCCGCCGTTTTCACTTTCCTCTGTCTCTTTTGAAGATTTTAACTGCAGATTCAACAATGCACTCTGTAATGCAGAAAATGCCTCCTTTATCTCCTCAACCTTTGCCTCAGGATTGTTCTTTACAGATTCAGCCTTCGCAACCGCTGCCTTTAATACATCAAAGGACTCCTTCGTATACTCTGTTTCATCCTTTCCGGCAGCTTTTTCCAGTTCACTGTCAAGCCTGGCCTTTTCTTCTTTGATTTCCGTATCGTCTGTCGGTTCTTCCGTTGCCCTTACCAGACTTTCCAGCGCCTCCCGGAGTTTCGTATTTACAGTCTCAATCTCTGCCTTCGAAGAGGTCGCAGGCAGTTTCTTTGCCTCTGCAAGCGCATTCTTCAGATTTTCATAAGACTCTTTTGTATAATTCTCCTCTGCTTTTCCTTCCGCTTCTGCAATGGTTTCGTTCAGGATTCTGAGAACCTCTGTAGTATCTTCCATGTCTGCCGGCTGGAGATTTACAAGTGCATTCTGCAGCTCTGCCCGTGCCGCGTCAATCGCTTCCTTCCCGGCAGTTGTATCTGCAAGCACATTCTCTGCTGATGTTTTTGCTCTCTGAAGCTCTGCATAGGATTCCTGTGTATAATCTGAGGCCAGCTTTTCACCTGCTTCGGCAATTGCGTCTCTCAGATTCTGTTTTGCCTTCTCTAACTGTTCTTCCTCCGTACTCTTCGCCAGTAACAGTCTATAGGTCTTTCTTTCCCGTCCGTCCTCTGACACTGTAAGAATCGTCACACTGTCATCTGTTGCCGGAAGAATCGTAACTGCCACGTTCTGATTGCTGGATACTGTAATGTTCTCCAGGGAATGAACCTCATATTCAGTATCCAGAGCATTGAATGCACTGACTGCTGTACCGTTGATGCTGATTCCATCCAGCACTGCTGAAGTATTCGCCGGATAGGTATAACTGGTTGCCATCACCTCTGCCTCTGTAAGCCCCAGAAAAGCATTCGAACCGCTCTTCTGTTCCATAAAAATCTGAATTGCCACAGGATTGATACTCTGCGTAAAGGTATAGCTGTATCCATTCAGAACCTTATCTTTATCTTCTACATTTGCCCCGTCAACATCCGGAATCCGGACAGGTGACTCATAGCCGATCTCTGTAAAATCCTTGCCATTCAGTGAATAGCGGAATGTAACATTTTCGGGCATTCCTCCGGTAGCAGTAATATAATAAAACAGATTGATCTGATTCACCGTATGTGCCGTATCCCACGTCATTGTAAGAGCAGCATCCCCTCTGGAATTCCAGTTGGTCCACCTCAGAGACGTTCCGTCGGCAGCAGGACTGTATTTTCTGCCATCTCTGAGAGATTCCAGTGTATCTGCCGGAACCGGACAACTCTCCGTAAGAGAACTGGCAACCGGTGCAATATTGGCAATTTCACCTTCAATCGGTGCTGCCACACGGATACTTGCTGTCACCGGACAGGTACCTCCGGGTGCAGAAACACTGCCCTCTATGATTACGATTTCGCCTTCCTTCTCAAAGCTGCTCTCTGACAGAGATCCGGTATTCCATGAAACAGGAAACTCCTCAAATTCTGTTCCGTCCGCATAAAAAGTCATCACTGTACCAGGAAGCACAGGCATTTCTCCGGGACGCGTAATCGCAGAATAATTCTCAGCACCTGCGATCGTATCATACACATGCACAGTAAGGCTGACTTTCACTCTCTGTACCTCATCCGACATCGTACCCTCGATGGTAAACAGACCGGGCCTCTGAAGGTTTGCGTTGTCATAAGAATCCCAGGTTACCGAAAGCTGAGCTGTACTTCCATCTTTATAAGATGCTGTCAGTTTCTCCGGTAGTGTAATGGATGACGTTCCGACAGGCGCATAGCAGTGCTTTGACATCTGATAGCTTACGATAGCATTTTCACCTGTTTCACTGCCGGAATCAGACTGTGAGGAAATGACTGCTGTCCCTCCGGTAAGTCCGCTGGAAGTTACATTTACATGAATGCCGCCTTCCTCTGTTGTGGATCGGATGATTGCCAGCGCTTTTCCGGCATACGCATTGATCTGTGCCGATGTCGCACTCTTCAGTACTGAGCTCTGCTGGTATTTATTGACGGTTGCCTGATCACCATTGTCCACACCTGCGATTTCTCCGGCACCCTCAAGGGTAAACTGAATCGTATTCACAGCTGTCGTATCCAGATTTCCCTGTGCATCCTGTACTTCTACCTCAATGTAGGACAGACTGCTTCCATCAGCCTGAATTTCACTTGTGCTCTTCTTCACTTCCAGTCTGCCTGCTGTGCCCGGTGTTGATACAGAAGTATTCCCCGCACAGGTACCGGTAATCTCATTTCCGCTTTCATCATATGCCTTTGCGGAAATCGTTCCCTCTGTAAATGCCACCTGAAATACCGCGTACAGCGAGCTTCCATTTGATCCGGAGGAAGTACTGCAGAGACTGGAATTGTTACTCTGTGTTGTATAAGTATAATACGTATGGCCTGCTGCAGTCGTATTCACCTTACGTGTTGCCGTTCCCACCTTTTTGTTGTCGCGATACAGCTCTATTCTGGCTGCATTGGAATAGACCCATACCGGCGTCTTTCCATTTGACACCATCATATTATCAGAATCCCATGCCGTGACAAGATGAAGCGTGTTCTCCTTTTTATTCCATTGACTTCGATAGAGATAATAGGTGTCTTTCGGGAACCCTGCTGTATCCACAATGCCAAAGTAGCTGCTGTTCGGTATCGCTCCCGCACCGGAGACGCTTCCTGTTCCGGTACCATTCCATGGTGTCGGCTCTCCGATATAATCAAAACCAGTCCACACACACTCACCGGCAAGGTAGTCTCTTGTAGCTACCTCCCACATGGAATCATGTGCTGTCTTTCCCCATCCGACACTGGAGGTATCATAGGAGGTCAGATGATACTTCCCATCTGCATTTGCCCTGCTTTCCTGTGATACATAAATTCCGCGGCTGGTAACAGCGGACGCTGTTTCACTGTAAAGAATGACCGGATACGTATTATGCAGGCTATCCATGTCACTTCCTGAACCATAATTAAAGCCAGGTACACCGCCATTCTGGTAGATCAGTCCATTCACTGCTCCTACTACACCACCTGCCGATCTGTCATTGCTTCCGGACGTGGTCGGGTGAACAGTGTCTACCTCTTTCACCCACTGGATGAGATTTACAGCAATCGAGCTCCAGTCTTTGGAGTATCCATTCGATACACCTTCCTGGATCTCATTACCCAGGGACCAGAGGATGATTGAAGGATCATTCCTGTCACGTTTCACCATGGATTTGATAGCAAATTCCGCCCATGTCATAGAACTGTCTCCGTCAATGATATGATTATCCGACGTAAGCTGTGTGTTAAAATGGGTAGAAAAATCGTTATAATTTCCGTTTTTCGGCCATGCCCATCCATCAAAGGCCTCTTCGATCACCATGATTCCAAGTTCATTGCAAATGTCCACAAAATCCTCATCATACGGATTGTGTGTTGCACGTATGGTATTCACTCCCATATCCTTCAGAATGGAAAGCTGGCGATACATGGCATCATAATACGCAGCAGAACCCAAAGCTCCCTGGTCATGGTGCATACATACGCCCTGTATCTTCACATTTTTGCCATTCAGCTGGAATCCTGTATTATCCACAAACCTATACCATTTAAATCCGAACGTTGTATCGTAAGTATCGATGACTTCTCCGTTTCGTATGATTTCTGTCCTTACATAGTATAGAATCGGTTCCTCCAGTGACCAGAGCCTGGGGGAAGGAACCACCGGATCTGCATTCACCGTCTTCGTACCATGAGCTTCTATCCTCACTTCCGTTTCTGCCGATGCTACAGCCTCCGTGCCATTTTTCTCAAACACACGGTTGCGAACCGTCACATTTGCAGTCTGTGCACTATCATTCTCCACATCCACAGAAATATCTACCGTTCCACTGTGATTTTCAATATCCGGAGTGGTGACATACGTGCCGTTCCACGCAACATGTACAGGATCCGTAATGAGCATTTTCACATCACGGTAAATCCCGCTCCCGGAATACCAGCGGCTGGAAGGGATATTATTTGTTGCCTGTACAGCGACTACATTTTCCGTGGCTCCGTCACATGTCACGTAATCCGTGATATCAAAAGCAAAAGAGGTATAACCATAGTGGTGTTCACCCACTTTGCTTCCATTAATATAAACCAGCGCATGGGAATATACACCGTCAAAATTCAGAACCACTCTTTTCCCCTCACACGTATCAGGCAGTGTAAACTTTTTCCGATACCATCCGGTTCCCCCCGGAAGAAATCCACTTTCTGCCTCTCCATTTGTCGTGAATGTCTGACGGATACTAAAATCATGCGGCAGAGTCACCTGCATCCATGATGCATCATTATATTCCGGGTCTTTCGCTGAATCCAGTTTCCCCAGATAAAACTTCCATCCGTCATTAAAAAGTACGGAGCGCTCTGATCCATAACTGCCGATTGCTATTTCCTGCTCTTCCGAAAAAATAACACTGGATACTGCCTGAATCTTCTGCATCGGCATCATCGAAAACCCCACTGCAATCGCCAATATCACCGCAATAAATCTCTTTATGTATCGTTCCATAAACAATCCCCTCTCCTTCTCTCTTCCCATCCCGCGAACTGTTACGCTGTCTTCTCAGTCTCTTCCAGTACGGAAGTACAATGCGGGCATCTCACTGCCTCAATAGAAATCTCACTTTTGCAAAACGGACATTTCTTTGTCGTCGGTGCTTTTTCCTCTTCCTTCGGCTTCATCTTTGCCGCTACTGAATTCATCACCTTCACGATCGTAAATATTACAAACGCCATGATCAGAAAATTAATAATCGCAGTAATGAATTTTCCATAATTCAATGTAACGTCACCGATCAGATTCACACTCATCTGATCAAAATTCAGACCGCCGAAAAGTCCAAGGACAGGAGAAATAATATCCTCAACCAGTGATGACACAACTGCCGTAAATGCACCGCCGATAATAATACCGACTGCCATATCCATCACATTCCCCCTGCTGATAAATGCCTTGAACTCCTCGAAAAATTTTTTCATTTGTACCACCCTTTTCTTATAATATTTGGCTTTGCCATAGGCTTATTATATAGTATTTTTACCTGTACTGCAATTTCTTTTGTTAATTTTCACACATCAGCAAGTTCCATCTGACTTGAAATTTGTCCTTTTATCATTTACAATAACACAGGAAAGGCAAAGAGCAAAACAGGAAAGGAAACGGACAGAAAACATGAGCGAGACCTTATTGATCTATCATATTACCAGGGAGGAACGAATCAACTGCCTGAAAAAAATATGCACACCTCTGCACATACGCATCCGTCAGGTGAAAAAGGAAGAATATCTGAAGACAATTTTTCAGCTTCTGGGAGGAGAAAAAACAGGAACTGAAAAAAAATACCAGGGAGAAGAACTCCCTGGCGAAATGCTGGTGATGGCTGTCAATCCCGATAAAATTGATTCCTTACTGGACAGGATGAAAAAAGAAGGTATCTCTGTTCCTTATAAAGCAATTGTCACACCTGACAACGGATGGTGGAACTCCCTGCAGCTTTATCAGGAGCTGGAAAAAGAACACAGAGCATTATTCTCTGGATTTCCTCTCCGATAATGCCTTGATCGAAGAGGCGTATTCTGAAGGAGACATTCCCGTCACTTTCTTAAACTGTCTGGAGAAATAATGTACGGAAGTATAACCGAGCTTCTCGGCAATCTGAGAGAAATTCAGATTACTCTCCCGAATCATCTGCTTGGCCGCATCAATCTTCATTTTAGAAAAATAATTGATCACACCACTGTTGGTTCGCTCCCGGAAAATCTTCTGAAGCTGAGAGCGCCCGATCAGATTTTCACGGCATATGCTTTCAATCGAGATATGCTCATATAAATGTGCTTCCAGATAAAGCCGCACTCTGTCATAAATCTGCAAATCGTTCGATTTTTTAATGGACTTCACGGGCGGAAGCACAAATTCATTTTTCTGGCAGCGGCGGCACATTTGCAAAAGAAACTGCTCCAGATAAATCCGTATCAGCTGCTCAGAAGCAAAAGGAGAAGGATCTTTTCGCTCCAGCTTCAGTAAATACGGATCATCCAGAGGCGAAGAAAAGCATTCTCTCGCCTCTGTAATAATCTGCGCAAGAAGACTGCGTTCTTCATCTGTAATGGTAAGCACACGATCCCGGAAGAAATCCATACAGGATGATGAACAGTGAAAGGACATAACAACCAGATTAGGAGCTGTTTTCCCGTTTGCCTTTAGAGTATGAAATTCATTTGGCTTATGAAATATGATCTCACCTTTATGAAGTAAATGTGGTACACCATCTGCACTTACTTCCACATCCCCCTTGTCAACACAACAAAACTCCCAGAAATTGTGTGCTTCGCCTTCGAATATGAAATTATTCATGTACTCAAAATAATGAATCGAAACAATTTTTTCAATTTTAATATCATCTCTCAGATTTGTACTTATATATGGCATAAAAATCTCCATTTGATCTCAACAAATACTATCGTAGTTAAATACCTTTATCTGAAGTATTAATACTATCCTTTTGTATTATAGTCCATAATCAAGCGGAAATCAATAGTGCAAACACAGGCAACTCTAAATAAGGTACACCTTGGCATATTGCTGCGAGGTGCACAGGAGGCTTTATCCTGAAGGCGATTGGACTACTACCAAGACGAATTCGTTTCACTCTCGACCAATAGAAGCGGGAATCTTATCTTCTTTCAAGATAAAATACCGGAAATCTGTTTAATCTAAACAAATCAAACAGATTTCCGGTATTTTCATAAAAAGCTGAAAAAGGGACTTGAACCCTCGACCCCTTCATTACGAGTGAAGTGCTCTACCGACTGAGCTATTTCAGCCTGTCATTCAATGCCTCGTGATTGCTGACTCAGTCATTATATACACTTTTCATGATTTTTGCAAGTGTTTTTTTAATTAATTTTGCATATATTTTTTGAACAAAAATATATTTAATGTAAAACGATTCCGGAGCTTTCTATGAGTCATCGCGAAAAAGCCATTGTGCTCATAAAAATCACACTTCTTTTTGTTCTTGCATATTTCAGCGGGCATCTGGCAGGCAAAAAACTGTCTTTTGCTGCTGTCCCGGAACTTCTTTCACAAGCAGAAAACTGGGGACTGAGTTTCCAGGAAGAGGGAGCACCGCCTGTAGCAAATGCAAGTTTTCAGGAACTTGAGCGTTTTCATGCCTGTTACGCTGAAGACACAGACGAAAAAGTGATTTATCTTACGTTTGACTGCGGGTATGAAAACGGAAACACACCCATCATCCTGGATGCTTTGAAAAAACATCAGGTACCTGCAGCTTTTTTTACGGTAGGAACATTTGTTAAAGAAAATCCTGATCTGATCAGGCGTATGGCAAATGAGGGGCACATTGTTGCAAACCATACTTACCATCACCCGGATATGTCAAAAATATCTACAAAGGATACTTTCCTGAAAGAATTGACGGATGTCGAAACATTGTACAGGGAAATCACAGGAAAAGAGATGGTTAAGTATTATCGTCCGCCTCAGGGAAAATACAGCACAGAAAATCTTCAGATGGCAAAGGATCTGGGATACTGCACATTTTTTTGGAGCCTTGCCTACGTCGACTGGTACCAGGATCAGCAGCCTAGTCGTGAAGAGGCATTCGAAAAGCTACTTGGACGTATTCACCCCGGCGCCGTTGTTCTTCTTCACAATACATCCAGTACAAATGCGCAGATTTTAGATGAATTGCTCGCAAAATGGAAAGAAATGGGCTATACCTTTCAAACACTGGATCAACTGGCCTCCTGTGTCGGCTTTTGCAAAAAGTCATGTCAAGCATTTTTGAAAATGTCCCAAAATAAGTGAAACATTAGCCCCGTCAATT
>OLOS01000212.1_pt1 | contig 68326 bp, 55 predicted proteins | sample 1672631 | NCBI WGS metagenome assembly OLOS01 (sample SAMEA3136707, study PRJEB25190) | human gut metagenome | biome: human gut; feature: human-associated habitat; material: faeces | place: Austria | collected 2013
ATTAATTTGCATTTTATGTGTATTACTATATAATAAAGTTTATAAAAATACAATATTTTTATTTAATTTGACAATACTTTTAATGTGGAGGTGACTTTCATTGAATAAAATGCTTGTTATCAGCGCCCACGGCGCCGATTGGTGTACGCGGGCCGGAGGCATAATCTTAAAGTACATAACGCTGGGATGGGAGGTTACGGTATTTGCCCTAACATACGGGGAACACGGAGAATCCGGAAATTACTGGAAGGACCACCCGGGATGTACCGTGGATGAAGTAAAGAGCTGCCGGGAATCAGAGGCAAAAGCGGCAGCAGACTATATGGGGGTAAAGGAGATACGTTTCTTTGATTACGGAGATTATCCATTGTTCATGGATGAGTACAGGATACGGCGATTGACGTCTGATATACTGGCCCTGCGCCCTGATGTAATCCTAACCCACTGGAAAACGGATAAAATCAATCCTGACCACGCAGTGTGCGCGGAGGCTGTACTCCGGGCAGTTACGGCAGCCGGCATGCGGGGGGCCCTTCCGGATACAGATCCCCATTTCATCCCGGATATATTTCTTTTTGAGACCACCATCCCGCACTCGGAGTTTAATGATTTTGAGATTGATACCTTTGTGGATATCTCCGATGTAATTCAACAGAAAATCCAGGCTGTAGCGCTTTTTCAGGCCCAGCCCCAGCTGGTGGGGTATTATACAAAATGTGCCGAGGACAGAGGCTTTCAGGCCAATGACTGGTCCCGTGGAAGAAAAAAAATCCTGTATGCGGAGGGTCTGAAGCGTTATACCCCCTATCTCGGAAATACACTGCCCCTAAGTAATCTGGTTTAAAACATATATCAGCCCAAAGGAGGACAAACATGTACAAAATTCTAATTCCGGAAGATATTGCGGAAAGTGGTAAGCATTATCTTATAGAAAGGGGATATTCCCTAAAGGTAGGAGTACCAACGGATATCCCATCCCTCAGACAGGAACTGCGGGATGTGGACGGTGTCATTGTGCGCAATGCCAGATATCCCAAGGAAGTATTTGAAAGTTCCAAGCGGCTAAAGGTAATTGCCCGGCATGGAACAGGCGTTGACAATATTGACGTGGAAGCAGCCCAAAACCAGGGAATCTGGGTGGTCAACGGTCCTACTGCCAACATCAATGCAGTTGCCGAATATACCGTAGGCGTAATTGCAGCCCTTGCCTGCAGGCTCCGTCCTCTGGACATCGAAACCAGGAAACGGGACTGGAGTCTGCGTCTCACCATGGAACGCAGGGAAATGAAAGACAGCACCGTAGGACTCATCGGATTCGGACACATAGGGCGTCTGACGGCAGAAAAGCTGACGGCTGGTTTCGGTATGAAGGTTTTGGCCTATGAGCTGCACAGCCATATTTCCGATATACCCGGAGTGGAGATTTCCACGGATCTGGACTACGTCCTTTCAAATTCTGATTTCGTATCCCTTCATATTCCGTCCACCCCCAGCACAAAGGGCATGTTCAATCTTGACATGTTCCACAGAATGAAAAAGGGCAGTTTCTTTATCAACTGCGCCCGCGGGGATCTGTATGAGGAGGAAGACCTGGTTCAGGCCCTGGAGGAAGGCCATCTTGCAGGGGCTGCCCTGGATGTATACGCTGAAGAACCCCTGAAGGATAGCAGGCTTTATGAATTTGAACAGGTACTTCTGTCCCAGCACAATGCCGGCATATCAGAGGAAAGCAAAGTCAACATGTCGCTCTATGCGGCTATGGGTATTGACCAGGTCCTGATAGGTCAAATACCATCATGGCCGGTAAATCATCCTAATATCATAAATTCTTAAGGAGGTTCATTATGAAAAACAGTACAAGGTTTGCAACACTGACAATGACAGCAGCCCTGGTGCTTGCGGCCTGCAGCTCTGGCGGCACCGCACAGACAGCGGCAGGGACCACGGCAGAAGTTCCCCAGTCCGCCCAGCGGGAGGATACATCTACAGCAGCTCAGACAACGCCGGATAAAGCTATTTACAACTGGAAATTGGGTTCTGTGGACTCCACTTCAAATCCCAACTACAAGGCATTCCAGCATTTCAACGAGCTGCTGGATCAGAAGGCTCCGGGGAAATGGAACATCACCATCTATCCTGACTCCCAGCTTGGAGATGGAGGGCAGCAGGTGGAGTCCATACAGATGGGCACCCTGGAACTGGCAGCCCCCAACTGTTCTCTTGTAGCCAACTATGTCCCGGATTACGGAGTTTTTGACATGCCCTATCTCTTTGCCAATGAGAAAGAAGTGGACAAGGTTCTGGATGGCCCGCTGGGCCAGGAACTGGCTGCCAAAGCGGACAACGCGAATATGAAAATGCTGGGATGGTGGGAGGTCGGCTTCCGCTGCCTTGCTAACAACAAGTGCGCAGTTAACAGTCCTGATGATGTAAAAGGACTGCGGATCCGCGTCATGAGTAACGAGTACCATCAGGCACTGTGGAATCAGCTGGGTGCAGACCCTGTTCCCATGTCCCTCTCCGACGCCTACGTGGCCAACCAGAATGGTACGATTGACGGACAGGAAAATCCACTCCACTCCCTGGTTGCAAACTCCACCTTTGAGGTGTGTCATTATATTGCGGTTACGAACCATGTATACAGCCCCATGTGCATGATCATGTCCAACCAGGCCTGGGACTCCATGCCCCCGGAAGACCAGCAGATTTTCATGGACTGTCTAAAGGAAGCAGAAACCTATCAAAAGGAACTGGTGCGGGCCCAGAAAGACAAGGCAGAACAGGAACTGAAGGACAAGGGCTGTGAGATTACCCACCCCGATATTACGCAGTTTGCAGAAAAGGTGAAACCTGTCTATGACAAATACCCTCAGTTCTCGGGGCTTGTCAATCAGATACTTGAAGCCGCAAAGTAGAATCCACCGGCCGCCATACTATAAAGGAGTGGTATCATAATGAAGCAGATTAATCGATTTAACCGGAAGGTTCAGAAAATAATTGAAGCCATTCTCTGCATCGCCAGCGTCATCATGCTGGCGGTGAATCTGGCCCAGGTTATCTTCCGCTATGTCTTTCACGCAAGCATTCTCTGGTCGGAAGAGCTAAGCACCTACCTGTATGTATGGATCATATTCTTTTCCCTCTATGCTGCATGCAGGGAACGGAATGAATTAAACATTGCAGTTATATCCTTTAAAAATCCCCAAAAAATGAAAATTGTCAACATAATCCGGGAATTCCTGGGACTCATTACATGTGTGGCCCTGCTGGCAGGAAGCATTCTGATGATACAAAATGCCCTTTCCTACCCGCAAAAGACCGCATCCCTAAAAATCATTACCGCTTATCTTTACTTTTGCATGCCGGTCAGCTTTGCCCTCCTCAGCTGGGTTAAGGCAGTCAACATCGTCCAGGATATCCTTGGCCTGTCCGGCGCAGAAAAGCCAGAGCCATCAGATGTAGGAGGTGAACCTGAATCATGACAGCTGCAGCCATTGTATTAATTGTATCAGTAATCATTTTTGCCATCTTCGGTGTGCCTTTGGTATGGTCCCTGGCCCTCGCCTGCATCTGTTCCATCACTGCCGGCGGGACCCTGAATACCCTCCCCATCCTGGCCCAGCGCATATTTGCAGGAGGCCTTCAGTATTCCATGCTGGCCATATTTTTCTTTGTGATGGCCGGAGCAATCATGCAGTACGGAGGACTGTCCAGACGCCTGGTTAACTTTGCCAACAGTCTGGTCGGACATATCAGCGGAGGAGCGTCCTTGGTGTGCGTAATGGCATGCGCCTTTTTTGCCGCTATCTCAGGCTCGGCAGTAGCCACCACAGCCGCCATCGGAGGTATCATGTATCCTGAATTAAAGCGGCTGGGATATCCGGAAGACTATGCGGCAGCGCTGCCCGCCGCTGCCGGTGTGCTGGGCGTTATCATCCCACCCAGTGTGCTGTTCATTATCTACGGTAATATAACCAATGTCTCCCCAGGAAAACTTTTAATGGCGGGAATTGTCCCTGGATTTTTAGGCGCTTTCTTTATGTGTGTCATCTGCTATATGCTGGCCAGAAAAAGAAATTATCCCAAAAACGAAGGTTTTGTCCTGAAAAATGTCTTTGTTACCTTTAAGGAAGCCTTCTGGGCCCTTATGATGCCCGTCATCATTCTGGGCGGTATCTATACGGGAATCTTTACGCCCACGGAATCCGGCGTGGTGGCGGCCGGATATGGATTGCTTTGCGCGGTACTCATTTACCGTGAAATGTCCATGGAACTTTTTATCCGCATCATAAAAGAGAGCTGCAGGACTACCGGCAACGTAATGATTCTCTGTATGGCCGCGGGTGCGCTCAGCTATCTGCTTACCATTTATCAGATTCCGGCAGCCCTCAGCAGTTTCCTCATCACCAATGTGAGCAACCGTTACACATTCATGATTGGTGTTGTAATCCTTCTCCTCTTCCTTGGGATGTTCATGGATGTCGGCGCCTCTATCCTGATTCTTGGTCCTCTGCTTGCCCCTGTAGCAGCTGCCTTTGGCATTGACCCGGTTCAGTTTGGCCTGATTTTCGTATTCAGCATGGCTATCGGACAGGCCACGCCGCCTTTTGGAACGGATCTGTTTGTAATCTGCGGCTTTAGCGGGAGGCAGGTCATGGCGGTAGGAAAGCATTCACTTGTATTCTGTATGGCACTGATAGCAGTCATCCTGCTGTGCATGTTCATTCCGCAGATAGCCACGGCCCTTCCAGGTATCATGGCATAGCGGCAGGGAAAGGATATTTCTATGAGATATGTAAGGTTTCAGATTGGCAGCGGTATCATCAACACCGGTATTCAGAACGGCGATACTATCCGCAGAGTAGAGGGCAGCCTGTTTGGGCCCTTCCGGGTTACCTTTGAGGAATATGATTTAAATAGCATCCGCATCCTGCCGCCTCTGTGTCCGGGGAAAATTGTGGGGATTGGAGCGAACTACCGGTCTTTTCTGGATTCCATGAAACGGGAATACCCCAGCCGGCCAAAGATATTCCTTAAACCCTCCAGCTCCATCATCGCCGGTGGGGAGGATATCATCTGTCCGGACCCAACCCATGTGGTTACCTTTGAGGGCGAGCTGGGGGTTGTCATTGGAAAGCCATGTTCCCACGTGCCTGAGAAAAACGCCATGTCCTATGTATTCGGTTACACCTGCATCAATGATTTGACGGACAGGACCATGCTTGAGGAGGATGGAATCTGGACACGCGGAAAGGGCCTGGACACGTTTTCACCTATAGGACCCTGTATCACGGACGAAACAGATGGAATGGATCTTATGATTGAAACCAGGGTAAACAGCAGGATCATGCAGCATATGAGTACTGCAGATATGTATTTTTCCATACCCGAACTGATATCCTACATATCCCGGCATATGACCCTTCTCCCCGGAGATTTGATTGCAACCGGGACACCGGCCGGATCAGGTCCCCTTTCCATAGGTGATTCCGTGGAGGTGGAAATTGAAGGAATTGGCGTGCTGCACAATAAAATGATTGAAAGGACTGGCCTATGAAAATCGAAAAGGTAGAATGCATCCCCATGATTTATCACATGGAACGCCCCATATACAGCGGAACCGGCAGATGCGACGCAAGACAGCTTCTTCTGGTCCGCATCTATACGGATACCGGTCTGGTAGGGCTTGGGGAGGCGGCTCCTTATGGAGGACCGGTACAGTCCACCCAAGCTGTACTGGAACAGGAGATTGCACCCTTACTGATTGGGGAAGATCCGGCTGATACGGAACGTCTGTGGCATAAGTGCTATTTTTCCCATTTCCAGCACGGACGGGGAGGCATATTCATCTCCGCCCTTTCCGGAGCAGACATCGCCCTCTGGGACCTGAAGGGCAAGATAGCCGGACTGCCGCTCTATAAGCTTCTGGGAGGTTTTCGCAGACAGATTCCCGTATATGCCAGCGGCGGCTTTTATAAGGATGGCGAAGGGATACAGGAACTGGTAAAGGAAGCAGACGGATACGCCAGGCTGGGCATGAACGGTGTAAAAATCAAAGTAGCCCGGACAGCATCCCCCTTCTCATTAAGGGTATTTAACGAAACCCCTGACTGCAGGATGGTCACCCTGGAGGAGGATATTGAACGGGTGTACCAGGTCAGGAAAGCGCTGGGAAAAGACTGTCCTCTGATGCTGGATGCCAACGCCAACTGGGATTATCCCACTGCCCTGGCTGCCGGAAAAGAATTTGACAAGCTGGGCATCCACTTCCTGGAAGAACCCCTGCGCACGGATGATTATGAGGGAAGCGCCAGGCTGGCCGGAAATCTTGTCACCAAAATCGCAGGCTATGAAACAGAATGCCTGGTACCCAACTATCTGCGTATGATGCGGATGGGCGCCGTGGACATCGTCCAGCCGGACCTAAGCTGGTGCGGCGGAATCACCGAGGGCTATAAAATTGCAACAATAGCAGCCGCCCATTTTATGGAGTGTGCGTTTCATGTGTGGAATTCCGGCATCCTTACTGCCGCAAGCGCCCATTTGAGCTGTGCAATACCAAACGGTGCAACTATGGAATATGATATGACGGAAAATCCATTCCGATGTGACTTGATGAAAGAACCGCTTATCCCGGACAAAAACGGAATGCTCATCCTCAGCGATGCCCCAGGCCTGGGCGTAAATGTGAAAGAAGATATAATAGAAAAGTACCGTATTGACCATTAGCCCCCATAAATACAGTATATCTTACTGGAGCCAATCTTTCCTGGCCATTTGTCCCATATCCCGGCCGGAAGTCCCCAGTCCGCGGAGGATGCCAGGGCGGGCGGCGGTTTGGGCGCATTGTGGAGGAGGCCGCAGCTTCTTAGATCCTGGCAGGCGGAAAGACGGGGGTGGATTCCTGCATCAAAGCAAGAATCCAAGGTGCTCTGAGCTGAGAAAGTCCATCAGGATTTCTCAGCGAATAGCACCGGTCCCCCGTCTTTCCGCCTGTCAGGGTCTTAGGGCATGTCTGAAAATTCATTCCCGCCCTCTGCACGCCCACCTTCGCGGACGCAGCCTCCGCACGCCCATCTCTTACTTACTCTTCCTCTTAAACGCCGCAATCAAACTCTGCAGCACAATAAAGAAACAAAGCAGCGCCGCAATGGTAATCCTTACCCACCAGGAAGACAGCGTCCCCTGGAAGGTGATAAATGATTCAATGGTACCTTTAATCAGCACTCCGAACAGGCTGCCGATTACATTTCCCACACCGCCCGTAAGAAGGGTCCCGCCGATTACAGATGATGCAATGGCATCCATCTCAAATCCCTTGGCCTGCTCCACGAAACCGGAACAGGTATTCATACAGAACAGGAGTCCCCCAAGTCCGGCCAGGAAGCCATCCAGTATGTAAGCCTGAAGCTTGATTTTCCTGACATTCAGGCCCAGAAGCAGGGCTGACTGTTCATTTCCGCCGATGGCGTAGATGGATCGTCCGAATTTCGTATATTTCAGCACCACGAAAATCAGCAGGAGCACCACAAGGGCAATGATGACACTGGGATAGATATAAGGGTATATCATAATTCCCTTCTTGTTCAGGTATCCCCCAAAGGGCAGGTACATCTTAAAGGTTGCAATGGATTTAAACGTTTCGTTGTTAATGCTTATCATCTCCTGGCTGATGATGGAGGTCATGCCCCTTGCAAAGAACATGCCTGCCAGGGTCACGATAAAGGGCTGGATTTTCAGGTACGCCACCAAAAAGCCCTGCACCAGGCCGAACACACAGCCTGTCATGAGCACGATGATGATTGCCGGAACCGCGCCGATTCCCGCCTTTTCCATCATCCATGCCAGCATCATGCAGATAAGTGCCACCACGGAGCCAACGGAAATATCAATGCCGCCCGTAATCATGACAATGGTCATGCCGGTAGCCACCACGATCAGTCCGGCATTGGAGATGAACAGGTTCAGGAAATTCTGTACCTTTGCAAATCCGCGGTCACCGAACATGATGATACCCACAATGTACATTGCAAAGAACAGTACGATGGTCACGACCAGCAGGAAGGAGTTGCCGTCCAGTTTTTTCTTATTGCTGTTTTTCATTATGCCGCTCCTCCTTCCACTGTCTTGGATGTATGTTTTGCAGTCATGCGCTTTTTCAGTTTCCTAAGTTCCTCCGACTGTACCGCCACGATCAGGATGACCACGATTGCCTTATACACGGGAATCTGGTCGGAAGGCACGCTCATGGCGTACAGGGTGGTGGTCAGGGCCTGGATGGTATAGGCGCCGATGACGGAACCCAGCAGAGAGAACTTTCCGCCTCCCAGTGAATTTCCGCCCAGGGCAACCGCCGCAATGGCGTCCAGCTCCATGTTAAGACCGATGTTATTGGCATCCGCGGAATAGATACGGGAGGATGCCACCAGTCCTGCAATGCCTGCGCACAGGCCGCAGAACGCATAGGCCAGCCAGATGATCTTGGTGGATTTAAGTCCCACCAGCCGTGAGGCCCGTTCATTGATGCCCACTGCCTGTATATACATGCCAAGGGCCGTCTTCTTGAGAAGCACATAGGTCAGGGCCACCACGATCACAGCCACGAAAATCGGGGTTGGGATGGGGATTCCCGGAATATTGTTGCCCAGAAGCTTATATGCGTCCACACGGATATATGTAATCTGTCCGTTGGTGACCAGCTGTGAGATGCCGCGCCCTGCCGTGAACAGGATCAGGGTCGCCACCATGGGCTGTATCTTCAGCTTCGCCACCAGGAAACCGTTAAAGCAGCCGCACACAATTGCCACGGCCAGGCCTCCCAGGACCGCCAGGATATAAGGGTTGGCGTATTCATTGACCGACACCTCCCCTGCCGCAAGGATGCGGGTGCACACGGAAGCAGCCACCGCCATCACTGCGCCCACGGAAATATCCGTACCAGCCGAGGCGGACACCACCAGGGTCATGCCCACAGCCAGCACTACCAGCTCGCTGGCACGGTTGATGACATCGATGATGTAGCCGTAGAGGACTCCATTGGTAATGGATATCTTGAAAAATGTAGGCGTGGTTATCAGGTTGATCAGCAGTACGATGAGCAGACAGGACAGCGGGAGAAAAAGCCGGTATCCTGTTATCTTCTTCACTTTTTCCATTATTCTTCCCCTCCTCCTGCAATTGCCTTCATGATGGAATCCTGGCTCAGCTCGCCCTCTGCCAGCTCCCCTACCTTCTCGCCGTCACGCAGGACCGCCATACGGCTGCAGGTGCGGAGCATTTCCTCAATCTCTGAGGAAATGAACACCACGCTCATCCCGTCTTCAGCCAGCTTAAGTACCAGCTTCTGTATCTCTGTCTTGGTTCCGATGTCAATACCCCTGGTCGGCTCATCCAGTATGAGGAAATCCGGCTGGGTCAGAAGCCATCTTCCCAGGATTACCTTCTGCTGGTTGCCGCCTGACAGCTGCTTGATGGGCGTCTCCCTGTCAGCCGTCTTAATCTGGAGGATATCAATGTATTTATCCGTAAATTCTTCCTGTTCCTTTTTGGACATCAGCTTGAACATGCCCTGTTTGGCCTGAAGGGCAATGATGATATTCTCACGCACGGACAGGTCGGCGATGATGCCTTCCTCCTTGCGGTTCTCGGGCAGGTACGCCATTCCCTGCATCATTGCATCAATGGGTGTGCTGGCCTTTAACTTCTTCCCCTTCACGGTCAGCTCCCCGCTGTCAGGCTTATCCGCTCCGTAGATGACCCTGACCAGCTCGGAACGTCCAGAGCCCAGAAGTCCTGTAAGCCCGATGACCTCGCCTTTGTGGATATCCAGGTCAAAGGGCTTGATGGTTCCCTTATGTCCCAGTCCCTTGGCGCGGATGATCACATCCTCCTTTACCGTGGAAACGCCTTCCTTCTTAATGGCTGCCAGGTCATCAAAATCCTTACCCATCATCCTGGCCACCAGCTGTACCCTGGGCAGTTCCTCTGTCTTAAACTCACCCACCAGGGTTCCGTTCCTGAGGACCGTTATCCTGTCGCAGACCGCATACACCTGTTCCAGGAAATGTGTCACGAAAATGATTCCAATCCCCTTATCCCGCAGCTGGCGCATCAGCACAAATAATTTCTCCACCTCACCGTCATCCAGGGAAGAGGTTGGCTCATCCAGTATCAATACCTTGGCCGACATATCCACTGCCCGGGCAATGGCTATCATCTGCTGGATGGCGATGGAGTAATTCTCCACTGCCGCCGTCACATCAATGTAGATGTCCAGGCTCTTAAGCAGTTCCTGTGCATTCCTCTTCATGGCCTTCCAGTCAATCATAGGCCCAAGTTTTGGCTCCCTGCCGATATAGAGGTTCTCTGCCACGGACAGGTTGGGACAGAGATTGACCTCCTGGTACACTGTGCTGATTCCATTTTCCTGCGCTTCCTGGGGCGACCGGTTGATGATTGTGCTGGACGAACCATCAATTCGGATTGTGCCGGTCTCAAATTCCTCCACACCGGTCAGCACCTTTATCAGCGTAGACTTCCCGGCACCATTTTCACCCATAAGGGCGTGAATTTCGCCTTTCCTCAAAGTAAAATCCACATTCTGCAGTGCCTTTACACCGGGGAAATTCTTATTGATCCCCCGCATTTCCAAAACAACGTTCTGCTCCATGCGATTTCCGCCTTTCTACCGTTTTCCGCCCCATCCACAGGGCACGTTTTTGCTGTCTGCCTGGCCGCCAGGCCCTAAAAGGGGGAGAGCCGTGAAACGACTCTCCCCACCGCCTTTCCTCTAATGACTATTAATAAGCACGCTCAGCCTTGATGGCTTCCAGATCCATGGATGTATCGAAGTAAGCCTCGTCTACATACTGGATTTTCTCAACCGTCTCGCCTTTTTCCAGCTTCTTGATGATTTCATCCACACGTGGTCCGTGAAGTGGGTTACACTCAAATGCTGCGTTTAAGTCGCCTGCTATCATTGCGTCAAATGCCGCCTTAACTGCGTCGAAGGAGAAGATGATGATGTCACCATCAGGTCCGCAGGTCTTGCCTGCTGCCTTGATTGCATCAATTGCGCCGAATGCCATGTTATCGTTCTCAGCCACTACCACATCGATATCATCATAGGACTTTAAGAAGGATTCCATGACTTCCTGGCCCTTGGCCTGTGTGAACTCACCGGTCTGCTTATCTAACATCTTCCAGTTGCTGTGCTGTGCAAGGATGTTTGCAAAACCGTCCGTACGGCCAACCTGTGCGGATGCTCCGATGGTTCCCTGAAGGGTTACGATGTTGATTTCCTCATCGCCCCTGCCCTGGTCCTCTAAGTACTTAGCCAGCCAGTTGCCCGCGTCCTCACCTTCCTTGATGAAGTTGCCGCCAACCCAGCACTCATATAAACTTTCATCCACATCCATCATACGGTCGGACAGGATGACCGGGATCCCAGCTTCCTGTGCTTCCTGAAGGACTGCTTCCCATCCGGTCTCAACCACAGGCGCTACCACGATGTAATCAACATCCTGCTGGATGAAGCTTCTGATGGCCTTAATCTGATTCTCCTGTTTCTGCTGTGCATCATCGAAAATCAGCTTATATCCGTTTGCTTCCGTAAATGTGGATTTAAAGGACTCTGTGTTTGCTGTCCTCCAGTCAGACTCAGCTCCGACCTGGGCATATCCAACCACGATCAGGTCATCTGAAGATGCCGCCTCAGCTGCGGGAGCCTCTGTGTCAGCCTCAGGAGCCGCTGTTGTGTCAGCTGCAGGAGCTGCTGTTGTCTCTGCTGCGGGAGCCGCCGTTGTTGCGTCAGCTGGTTTGCTTCCTCCGCCGCACCCTGAAAGCAGGGACGCTGCCATTGCTGCACCTAATACAACACTTAATGTTTTCTTCCTCATAATACGTAAACCTCCTTAGATTTGATGTTTTGTTTCCCCTTGTTGATGGTTATATGATACCAGTTGTAAATAACAAAAACAACGGAATTTCTCCGTTGTTTTGTACACGATTTTTCGAATTTTCACAGTTTGTTCATACTTCCGGGTGTTTTTTTACGAAAAAAGGGGGAATTTTTTAAACAGCCTCATATTCCATGTCCAGAGGGATGCATACCAGCGCAGTGGTCCCCTCTCCCTGGACGCTGTGGAATTCCAGGCTGCACCGCCCTCCATAGTTAAGCCTCAGCCGTTCCGCCACATTGAACAGCCCGAACCCGCCCTTGGAGGCTGACCCGTTCCTGTCCGAAGGCCGGTCCCCGCCCTTAAGCTTGCGCTGCACCGCCTCCATTTCCTCCTGCGTCATTCCGGCCCCGTCGTCCCGGATCTCGAAGACAGCCATGTCGTCCCTGGCATATCCCCGGACCCAGATATGGCCCCTGCCCCGCTTGTTCTTAATGCCATGGTAGAGGGCATTTTCCACAAGAGGCTGCAGGGTAAGCTTGAGTATGCGGTACTCTTCCAGGGATTCATCCAGCGTCACTTCATAATCCAGGATATCCTGGTAGCGGATTTTCTGAATCTGCAGGTAGCTCTCGATATGGCCCATCTCCTCCTTGATGGTTATGAAATCCTTTCCCCCGCTTAAGGTGGTCCTGAAGAATTCGGACAGGGAGGTAACCATGTCCACCACCTCCCGGTTCTGCCCTCCCTCTGCCAGCCATACAATGGTGTCCAGGGTGTTGTAGAGGAAATGCGGATTAATCTGCTCCTGCAAAAGCTGCAACTCCATGACCCTGCGCTGGTTCTGCTCCTGGCGTATATCCTCAATCAGGCGGCCGATTTCCCCTTTCATATGGTCAAAGCTTCCGGTGAGGATAGCCAGTTCATCCCCTGATTCAATCTTAGGCCCAGTGGTAAAGTCCCCCCGCGCCACCCGTTCTGTCTCATTGCATAATTTCTGGATTGGCTCCGTGACGCTCTTTGTTATCCTGCGGCTGAGGATCAGGCCCAGGCCCAGGATCATCCCCAGAAGGCTCAGGCTTACCACCATGGCCGTGCGTTCCTGGCGTTCCAGCTGCCGCTGGATCTCCTGCACATGAAGTGTCTCATAGTAAATGTATTCCTGGCTCTGTTCCGCGATATCCTCTGTCAGCATATAAACTCCCATGTCCAGAAGCTGCATGTTCTTGTCATAGCCGCCGTAGGGAAGGTTGTCCTCTATCTCATTGACCCTGTCCTCCAGCTGGTCCAGGCAGTGGATGATCCAGGTAATCCTGCGCCGGTTCCCATCATCCGTGGTCCGCTTTAAGAGCTGGCGGTATACCTTCCTGGTGGAATTAATCATCTCATGGGGATCCTTTATCTGTTCCCATCCGTATGGCCTGTCCTCCTCAGGCATATCATGGATATCCTGGTAGGTCATGGTGCCGATTGCAATCCGGTACATGGTGTAGTCCAGGTCTTCCCGGAAATACGCCATGCTGTTATTCACATCCGTGATGTTGACAATGCTCTGGTTATAGGCATTGCAGAACTTCACCACAGTGGCCATAAGATAGATGACCAGCACGGTCAGCGGGATGATGATGATGAATGTCATGGTGTTCAGCCTTTTTTCCAGGGGAAGGCGGTCTAAAAGCCGTTTTTCCCTTTCCCGGAACTGTCCGGGCGCCCTCATAAGCGCTCCCTGCTTCCTGCCCGGTACTCTTTTGGCGTGCATCCCACTGTCTTCTTAAACAGATATCCGAAATAGTGGGAATCCTTATACCCGACTTCATAGCCGATTTCAGTGGTTTTCATGTTGGAGCACATGAGCAGTTCCTTGGCCCGCTCCATCCTGACGCCGGTCAGGTATTCCACAAAGGTCACGCCCATCTCCTGGCTAAATATGGAGCTGAAATAGCTGGGACTGATGTTCACCCTGGCAGCCACCGTGTTAAGGGAAATCTCCTCCTTGGCATAGTTCTCACGGATGAACGCCCTGGCCTCCTCCAGCACCTGACTGTATTTGCTGGCTGTCTGGCTGTCCCGAAGGAGCATGGTCCCCTCAAACAGGCGGATCAGGCTCTCCTTTAAGGCCGTAATGGAGTGGCTTTCCTTCAGCACCATATCCATGTCAGCCACTCCCTCGGGAAGCTTTAACATATCCATTCCCAGTTCCTCCAGGAAAGTGCGCACGCACAGATAGCAGTCCATGATGATATACTGGCGGAACATGAAGGACTGGTAATTCTTCTCCCCCACATTCTGGAAATATTCCTCCACAAAGCCCCTGGCTTCCTCTGATGTCCCCTGTTTCAGGAAATTCTCCAGGGTCTTCCGGTTTACTTTGGAGCCGTCCACCGAATGGATGTCAATGGGCTCCCCTGTGGCGGAGAACATCTGCTCCATCTGGCTGTAATCCACCACCTGGTTCATTTCCGAGAAAAAGCGGCAGGCAAATGCCTGGCTGGCCTGCTGGTAGGACTGCTGGAGATCCCCCAGCCGGTTGACACAGCTCCCGATACTGCCAAAATACTGTATGTCCCTGTATGCATGCACCAGTTCCCCCAGACGGACCGCGCATTCCTTCATCCTGCGCCCCACCTCCTGCTCGGACTCCCCGGTCAGGATAAAGGCCCAGCCCTCGTCCCCCCGGTCAAATACAAGGATGTGGGACCTTCCCTCCATATGTTCCTCAATGGCCTCCTGGCAGGAAACCACCATGTCGGACCATATGCTGGAAGGGCCGGAAGGAACCAGCTTAAAAAGCATGAGCTGGTAAAAGGAGGCCGACAGCTCCAGGCCCAGCTCCTCCCCCCGTTCAAAGGCCTCCTTAAAGTTAATCCTGCTGGTCACCAAATCCTTGAACAGGCGCTGGCGCTCCAGCACCGTGTTCTCCGCCATCTCCAGGCGGTAGCGCTCCAGCATCCCCTCCTCTTCCCTCTCTTTCTCAATCACATCCGCCACTTTTTTCACTGCCTCCAGCAGTTTGGACGCGGTAATGGGCTTTAAGAGGTAATCCGTGACCCCGATGTGGATGGCCTGTTTTGCATAGTCAAACTCATTATAACCGCTGAGGATGATGATCTTGATTTTGGGGAATTCCTTTTTCACCAGCTCTGAAAGCTCCAGTCCGTCCATGAACGGCATGCGGATATCCGTAATCAGGATGTCCGGCTGCGCTTTCTTTATCATGGGATACGCCAGTTCCCCGTCGCTTGCCTCACCTGCGAACATGAGGCCCTCCTTTTCCCACGGAATGTTGTTCTTGATGCCATTGCGCATGACAACCTCATCTTCCACAAGAAATACCTTTATCATAACCTGCCCGCCCCTCTTATGCAATTCAGTCCCGTACATCCCATTTTCCTGCTGCCAGGGTATGTACGGTCCGACTGTTTGTTGTTACTTAGTATAGAATATAAGCAGGTTAATTTCAAGATGTTTCCTTTTTACCCGAAAAACCGGGGCCGCTGTTATCTGTTTTTCCGGTTTATCCACTCCGTGGAAACATCCATCGCAGCCCTGCACGCCCTGGTCTGGTCCAGGGAATTGAGCATGACAAAATCATGGATGATGGCCTGGAAGCAGATGGCGGTCACATCCACCCCGGCTTCCCTCAGGCGCCTGGCATAGGCCTCGCCTTCATCCCGGAGCACATCGGCTTCCCCATTGAGGATCATGGCAGGAGGCAGCCCCTTTAACTGGTCCCTTACAGCCCTGAGCGGGGATGCTGTTATCTGGTTCCTGTCCTTCTGGCACATGGTATACTGATTCCAGAACCACTCCATCCCGGCCCGGTACAGATAATATCCTTCCGCGAATTCACGGTAGGTACATGTGTCAAAACAGGCATTGGTCACAGGATAATACAGCAGCTGCTTATGGATGGCAGGCCCTTTCCTGTACTTTGCCATGATTGTCATCACCGTGGCCATATTGCCTCCCACGCTGTCCCCGGCCACGGTCAGCGTTCCCGGATTGGCGGTAAAGCCCATGGACCGGACCAGTTCCGGCACCATGCACAGCACGCTGTAGCACTGCTCAATGGCCACAGGGTAACGTGCCTCCGGGGAACGGCTGTATTCCGGGAAGATAAGCAGGGAACCGGTCCTGGACGCCAGCTCCCGCACCAGCTTCTCATGGGTATGATAGCTGCCGAACACCCAGCCGGCGCCGTGGATGAAGAAAATCACATTGGACAACGCCGGCGTATTGCCCGGATTCACCAGGTAAACCGGTATCGTCCCCCATCTTCCGGTATTGACACTGACCCGGCTTACCTGGGCAGGATATTTGTACACCGGACTGTCCTGGGCCGTTTCTAATGCTATCCTTCCCTGGGCAGGGGGAAGTTCAAATATAAGGGGCGGTTTGGAATTTGCCTGACAGACCTCCTCTGCCGCCGGTTCTAACGGTACGCAACGTTTCATATGGTAACTCCTCTTGGCGCCGCCAGATGTGGACCAGGGATACAATACCCCCAGTGCACGGGGGGTGGCCCCGGTACACTGAGGGTATCCGGCTGTTGATACCAGGCGGCACCTGTTTCTTTATAATCAGGATATTCCGTTCCTTCCATATGTGCCCCTGAAAATCTTAATTCTTTGTTATTTCCTCCCGGCCTTCCTTATACTTGGTGATATCATGGCAGGCAAGAAGGCAGGCGTCCCGCTTTCCCCAGCGGATCAGGGAGGCATCCGCCAGCGACCATACCTTAAGGATTGGGTTATATACCTCCAGCGTACAGTTGATTTTCTGTCTAATATCATTCATCGGACATTTGATACAAGGCTCATCCCTGCAGAAAAACGCTTCATGGCAGCGCATCCCCACCCTGGAATCCGGGGCAATCCCGTGGGTCTTCTCATTGATGTAGAGAAGCTCCCTTGTCTCTGCATCCACCACATATATCCATGAATTCTGGTGGTCCAGCACCGTGCGCAGATCCTCCGCCAGCTCCATGGCATTGTCCTGGGCCCTGCGCTTTAGAAGGAATAGGGACAGCAGTTCGGAGATAAATGACAGGACCTCTATCTGGCTGATGGTCCACATGCATTTGGACGTACAGTCGTCAAAACCCACCCAGCCCTTAAATTCACCATTATCCTTGATTGCGCACTGGAGCATGGACTGGATTCCCTGGCTGGCCAGATTCTCCCTTATATCCTTCGGGAGCTTGTTTATGTCATCACAGTAGAGGATGCCCCTCTCGTTGAAAAAGCTTTTATAATCCACGCTCAGACCGGCGTATGGCATGTCCTGGAGCATATCCTTCTGGGACTTGATTCCCTCCCTGCACCATTCAAATGTATTGCTGTAGGACCGGCCGTCTTCTGAATTCTCAAATATATAGGCGCGGCTTACCTGGAGGCGTTCCCCCAGCAGCTCCAGCACATTCTCAACCGCCCGGTCCAGCTGCACCGACTTGCTGAAGATATTAAAGGCCCGTGGAAGGAGGTCGTTCAACACCACTTCACTGCCTTCCTCCGATTCGATGGTCGTGTTGGCAGCTGTCTGTCTTGGGGCATTCTGGCCATATGCCTTATTCTCCATGGACTGTTCATAAATCTGGTATTGTTTTTTGCCGCAGGCCTTTGCATGGTACAGGGCCACATCCGCTTTCTGGAACAGGGTCTGGAAATCCTCCCCATCTTCCGGGCACACTGCAATTCCCGTGCTGCATGTAATACTGCATTCCTTGGGCAGTTCCTCCAGGACCCGGTCAAAGCATTCCAGGATACGGTCCGCAACCACCCGCACCTGGTCCCCGTTCAGCACGCCCTGGAGCAGGGCCATGAACTCATCCCCGCCGATACGCGATACAATATCGCTGCTTCTGAACAGACGGGAGAGCTGGGCCGCAATCTTGGTAAGCACGGCATCGCCGAACATATGGCCGTACATATCATTGACCAGCTTAAAGTTATCAATGTCAATGATGAACAGGGCAAGCCCTTCCCCCTCTTCCCGGTTCACCAGCATGTATTCAATCCTTTGGCGGGCAGAGGCCTTATTGTACAGCTTGGTAAGGGTATCCCGTTCAGCCCTGGCCTTCAGTTCCTGGGCCGCCATTTTCTCGTCATTGATATCTATCACGATCCCGATTGCCTTGCACGGCCTTCCCTGGTCATCAAACTGCATGGTTGCCCTGAGCTTGCACCACTGGTAGCGGCCCCTGGAATCCGATACCTTGAACTCCAGCTCCCCGTAACGTCTGCCGGAACGCATTTCCTTAATGAATGCCCCAAAGGGGGCCATATCCTCCGGATGGAGATGGGATATCTTGGGTATACGCTCCGATGCCCTGGTTGAGATGGGATCGTATCCGAACTTTGTCTTCCAGTTAGAGGAATAGGCAACCGTATCTGTTTCCACATCCCACTCAAAAAAGATATCGTTGGTCTGTTCCATGACGATTTTATACCGCTCCAGGCCAAGGCGCAGTTCCTCCTGGGCATGTTTTGTCTGGTTGATATCAATGACCACGCTGTAAAGATACTCCTGGCCCGACCGGTCCGTCATCAGGCAGCCCTTGGTCAGCACCCAATTGATGCATCCATCCGCATCAATCACCCTGTGCTCCAGCTCAAACTCACTTCCCCTGTTCAGCTGGTCCAGCAGTTCCTTCTTAACACGTCCTCTGTCCTCCGGATGGATGATTTCCAGATAGCGGTCATTAAACTTACTGCGGATGGCATCCCTTCCATATCCCATGAATCCATCGTCAATATCGAGGATGGTAAACCACTGGTCGTTGCGGTAACGGGAAATCCCCTTTAATATCTGATGGAGGATCCGGCTGTCATCTTTATCCTCAGGAACAGCCTGTTTCCCTTCCCCAGCCGAATCCTCCTCCAGGGCTTTCCACAAAAGCAGGGCCTTTCTCTGGCGCGGATGCTCCGTATCAATCCTGAGGATGGTCAGCTCATACCAGCACCAGCCCAGCCCTTCCCTGACACGGTGCTTCCAGGACTGTTTCAACAGTCCCTGCGCAAAGAACCCGGGCATTTCCTCCTTCCATGCAATCTGCATGTACTCCCGGTCTTCCGGTTTGACCATCTCGGAAATATACCGTTCTGCCGCATCCTCCAGGCGCTCTCCCTGAAAGGCGCGCTTAATCCGGAGATTGGGCGCATATACCAGGTGATAGCTTCCCGAAGAAAAATCCACCTCGGCCACCATCGTATTCTCATAACGCAGCATGGCCAGGTATTTCAGCTGCTCCAACTGAAGCGCGCTGATGCCGTTCTCAACCGCAGCCTGCTCCTGGTCCTGCATGTTAAGCGGGTCCCCAAAGGGCACATTGCCGTCGGCATACTTCTGGCACAGGGCGGACAGCACCGGCAGCACCGGCTTAAAGCATTCCATCAGCCTGGGGGAGTATGTGCCGCATTCCCCATTGAGGATCATATTGGCGGCCTGCTGGTAAGGGATTGCCTTCTTATATACCCGGTCCGAAGTCAGGGCGTCAAATGCATCCACCACCGACACGGCCTGGGCGCAGACCGGGATTGAATCCCCGCAGAGTCCTTCCGGATATCCCTTTCCATCCCACCGTTCATGGTGATAGCGGCAGATATTATAGGCATACTGCAGATATTCCTTGTCACTCATCCGCCCCAGGCTTTCCAGTATCTGGCATCCCTTGGTGGTATGGGTCTTCATCACATTGAACTCCTCCGGGGTCAGGCGCCCGGGCTTGTTGAGAATGCGGTCCTCAATGGCAATCTTGCCAATGTCATGGAGGGCTGAGGCAGATGCAATCACCTCAATCTTATGCTGGTCCAGTCCATATTCCGGACAGTTTTTGGCCAGTTCCTGAAGAAGGACCTTGGTAAGAAGGCGGATCCGCTTTATGTGCTGGCCCGATTCCAGGCTCCTGTACTCAATGACAGAGGACAGGGCGTCCACCAGCACGTCATTGGATTCCTTCAGCTTATGGGCCTGCTGGTCCACCATGTCCTCCAGGTTATGCTTATGCAGGTAAAGCTCAATGATATTATGTACACGCCGCTTCACCACATGTGGCTCAAAGGGCTTTACAATGATATCCGAGGCGCCCAGGTCAAAGGAGCGCAGTTCCCCTTCCAGGGAGTTATCTGCTGTAATGACCACCACCGGCACCTCACCCAGAAGTCCGCTGCCCCCCATCTCCTTCATGACCTGATATCCATCCATAACAGGCATGACCACATCCAGCAGCATGATTGCTATATTGCTGTGATACTGCTTCAGAAGCAGAAGGGCCTGTTCTCCGTTCTCAGCTTCCAACAGATGATATTCTTCCTGGAACAAACCGCTCAGTATGACCCGGTTAACCTCCATATCATCTACTATCAGAATCGTATCTCGCTGACGCATGTCAATTCTTCCTCTCTACGGATCCCCATGAATCCGCACTTCCGTTCCATGGAGTATTTTTAAAGAAAGCCTTTTTCCAGAATCCCGCAGATTTCATCATATGCGGTTTTCAGGTCAGGGAAAGTCCCGGCCGCCGCCCCATAATCACCGCCCCTTATCAGGTTCACCATCTCAGATGAAATATCATAAAGCTTTGTAAGCCCCAGGTTGGCCGTCAGCCCCTTAAAGGTATGGGTGGCTGTCAGGGCCTTCTGCTCATCCCCTGCCGCAAATGCATCCGACACCATCCCAAAGGTTGGGTCGGATAAAAACTTATTAAGGAACCGCTCATAAAGCCCTGAATTGCCGCTGAACCGCCTCACTGCGCCCTCTGTATCCACCCCAGCCTCCTGAAGTGTAAGTATTGTATTTAAATCCATAATGCCTCCTTCTACCGGAACCGGACATGAGCGATTCCCACACTGCCGCCGGTTTTATATACACATCGTCTGATCTGTCACTCTCAGGTCATATGTTCTTATCCACATGTTTTCATTTTAGCATATCCCATCCCAAATTACACCTGTATTTTGTAAAATCCCGGGCCTGTCCCAAGGTGTGTCCGGAACCACATGCGCAGAAAAAAAAGGAACCTTTGCAATCCAGCAAAGATTCCTCTTACAAATAGTGCGGGAGATGGGACTTGAACCCACACGATCATACAACCACTAGATCCTTAGTCTAGCCTGTCTGCCAATTCCAGCACTCCCGCAACACGAATGATAGTATATCACAGAGTTTTTAAATTGGCAACTATTTTTTGAAATTTTTTCTAATTTTTTTTATGTATGTTTTATGCGCAATAAATTTGGTAATCACAGGAAATTTTTTTGAAAATAGTGTTGACAAAAAGGCCAACCTATCTTATAATAACTTTCGTTGCCTGAGACAACAGCCTGGCATCAGACGCAGAAGTGGCGGAATTGGCAGACGCGCACGGTTCAGGTCCGTGTGGTAGTAATACCTTGAGGGTTCGACTCCCTTCTTCTGCACTTGCAGGAAAAACCCGGATTTCAATCATGGAATCCGGGTTTTTTGTTTACTGTCACTTCATAGCCAGGACACAAATCGTATCATCTGCATCTTCACATTTTTTACCGGCAACATTGCCGTAGAACTGTATCCGGCCAAATCCGGCCTTCCTCAGATCCCGTTCCAGCTCTTCAAATGTAAAGGTATGCTCCCAGATATTATAATAGGCGGTTCCATCTTCCATCCCAACCACATACTGGTTCAGGAATGTGTTGTCCTCATCATACCGCCAGAACGAATGGAGCAGCAGGTATTGTTTCTCATGCCAGAAACCATTTTCCTCCACCTTCCAGTCCCTGGTTTCTTCCATCCCGCTGTATCTTATCGGTTTGAACACATCGAACAGTAATGCGCCTTCCGGGGCCAGGGAATCGTAAATGCGGGCCAGCAGCGTCATCCGCGTATCCCGGGCCAGCACGCCAAAATCACAGTATATCAGGGTAATCAGGTCATAACAGCCCCCAAGGCCGGACGCCGTATAGTCCTTCCGGCAATATTGGATTGCCAGACCCTTCTGTCCGGCCGACTCTCGGGCGAACCCGATGGAGCGCCTCGATATGTCCACGCCGGTCACCTCATACCCCTTATGGCAGAACAGTTCAGCATAAATACCCGGACCGCAGCCCAGGTCCAGAAGCCTCCTGTAACGTTCAGGCGGAAGCAGGGATGCAATCCACCCTGCGGATTCCCTTACAAAATCCATCTTCCTTGTTGCGGAATCGAATCCTTCATCCAGATGCGCGGCCAGCATCTGCTTTGATATATGTGGGTCATCCCACATATTCACAGGCGAGGCCTCATATAAAGCTGGTTTTTCTTTTAACATTTTCAATAAATTCTTCATGATATCCTGTCCTTTCAATTTGGATTACGGCAGCTTACGGTAACTATGGGGATTAAAAAAACTGTGGAAGAATCCCACAGTTAATGTTAAATCGTATTAACGCGGAATTCCTGATAATCATGCTGGCACGACAACAGAACCTGTAGATACAGGCCTTGTCCCTTATGCAGTTCTGATCATCTTGGTTTCCACGTTCCACTTATGCTGCTGATTGTGCAGCATCAAGTGCGCCGGACAGAATCATCTCCTTTATAGTTACCGTAACCCTTATTATACCAGCCTTTACATCAGAATACAATGTTTATCATCCGAACCACCTGAGGTAATACCAGGGCGGGAATATTTTCCCAACCTGGTCAAGGACATCCAGATACCGTCCCGCGTCAATGAACACCGGGCAGAACAGAAGGCTTCCGATGACAAAAAAAGGAATGATGCAGCACAGGACCTGGGGCCTGCGGCAGATAACCTTTAAAAGCCAGGAAACAGCCGTCACAGCCATACAGTAGACCGCCATTGCCACGATTTCCTTTACAGGGCCAACAAGGCTTCTGCTGGCCCACAAAGCCAGCAGGCCGGACACGGCTGCCATGGCCACGGGAGCCGCCATGGATGCAAGGCGGCAGGGCGTCCTGTAACCATAGGAAAGGGGCAGGAACAGCCCTCTCTCCTCATCCCCGCACAGCACCACGGCCCCGTAAAGGCCTGTCACGAACACATAGACAGCAACCATGCCCCTTACCGGGAACACGGTCTCCTGAGTCTGCGTACCGGGCAGGTCTGCGGCCCCTTCCTGACCCTTAAAGCTGTATTCAAACCGGAAGGTGCTTCCATTGTCAAGCCATTTGTCATACAGTGCGCCGGCCTCCAGGGCAGATTGTTCCCTGTCCCTGCTTCCCGGCGCTCCCAGGGAATCAAACAGGCTTTCCTCCGCCACATAGGCTGTCAGTAAATCCCGGTCGTAAATCTCCATCAGCGCCGCAAACACGGTTTCCGTGGAAAGGGATGCCGCCACGGTGGAGGGAGCGGAATAAACAAGGATGCTGCGTCTGTATTTGCCGGAATCCAGTTTTTCCCGGAGTCCCTCCGTTATCACATAGCCGCATTCCGCCCGTCTGGAAGCCACCTCATCCTTCACCTGTTCCTCATCCCTGCATGCGTAAAAACGGAACATACCCGCATCTACGCTCCGCCTGCGGTTCACAAGGCTTTCTGCCAGCCGCCGGCCCAGTTCATTCCCATCGCCTCCCTGGACGCTGACAGCAATCTTAATCTCCTGCTCCTTATGGCCTTGGCTCCTGTCTGCCGCCAGGATTCCAAGGGGAAGCAGAAGGAGGATGACCAGGAAGGATGGCTTTCGCACATACCGCTTGCAGGACAGGAGGAACCAGATCATGACCTTTTTCATCGTCTTCCCACCTCCACCCACAGGCTGAGCAGGAAGCATACCGCCATGACAGCCGCCAGCCTGACAAATACAACAGGGTCCATGACAGATGTCACCGCCATCTTCATGCCCTCCATGAATATATAGGACGGCAGGAACGGGGCCGCTGCCCGGATGGATACCGGAAGGAACACCAGCGGAAGGAATCCGCCTGCCATGAAATGCATGGCCGTCACGGTCAAAAACAACAGCATGACGCCTCCCATCAGGCTTCCCGCAGCCTGATACAGGAACACGATCATGGAAGCGGCCGACAGGCATACGGCGGTCACAGCCAGCACGGTCTTAAGTCCCCATGGAATGAATCCAACGCCTCCGGCCGCTGCCGCTGCCGGGAGTGCAACCGCGGCCAGAAGCAGGCCCAGGCCCAGTATCCTGACCCCCAGGACCGTCATATTGCCAATCCCCAGTATCTTAAGCTTCTGTTTCATCACGGGACGGGCCGGTGACAGGTATGCCGATACAGGAATGGCACACAGAAGCAGGAACAGCACGGCCGCGCTGATACCATAGAAATGCAGGGTATCCACATCCCCTGTGGCAGTCACCTTCATATTCCTGAAATAGTCCATCCTTGGCAGGCTGTATCCCATGAAAATCCGGTTCAGGTCCGCCTCCAGGACAGGGATGGAGTCCGTCATGCCTTCCAGGACACAGAGTTCATCCCCGGCGTAGATTCCCGCCTGGCTGGCCCCCAGGGTCTTGGCCCCTGCGTCCGTCAGTTCCTTGAATATCCTGCCCTCCAGACCCGCGCCCCCAGGCAGTACAATCCGCACAGGCGTGTTGGTCCCGTTCATGATATCCTGCACAAATCCTTCAGGCACTTCCATCACCGCGTAAAGCTTCCCTTCCTTCAGTTTCCGGATGCCCTCTTCCTTGTCCATATATTCAAAATCACAGATACTTTTTACGCTTTCCAGGGAGCTGACCATGGCCACCGCCTTCTGTGCCACGGCATCACCCTCAGGAAGCACTACCCCCACGGTAATCCTCCCTGCTGCCTGCTCCCCATACAACATCCTGCTTGCCAAAAAGGCAACCGTAACCGCTAATAGTAACAGCACGATTGCCCCTGCAATGATGTGGGGAAGCTTTTTACATGCTCGTTTTAACTCCAGCTTGAGATAAACCAGACGTGCAGACATATTTCCCCATTCCTTTTTGTTATGATCCGGCCCCGGCCCATCTCCGGACGGAAATGAACCAAAGGCCCTGTTTTATTCCTGTTTTACCGTTTTTGGCATCAGCCCATGGGAACTTCAAGCTGTCCTGAAAGTCCGATGATGCCGAATACCATTTCCATAAGGACATTGTTCCAGTCCTCTTCGGTTGCTGACAGTATGTCCATCGGCTCGCCATCAAGAGGTGTTGCCTCAGCGCTTAACGGACGGCTGTAAAGCTCGCCGCTGAGTACCATGTTCATGGAATTATCCATGGCGGCAATCTCCAGGGCATCGATATCCATATGGTAAGCCTTGCCCTTTTCCATCTGGTCCACAATACCGGTTGCAGACATCTTAAAGAGCTGGGAACCCTCGCCTCCAAGTTCCACAGCGGCATGGTAGCTGCCGTCATTGGAATCATAGGTGCCCGTGTACATGAAGTTATAAACAGATGCATCCGGTGCAGTCACATCCACCGACAGGTCGCAGGTCAGCATCTTTCCGTCATAGGTTCCCTGCTTTGACAGGTCCACCTTAACCGTGTCGTCTGCGTCTTCCAGTGTTATATTGCCCTTTACGTTCTGTGTCAGGTATGCGCCGCCTTCCAGCGTAAGGTTAAATGTCACTGCAACATAGCCCTCTTCTTCCGCAAGCGAATCATCCACGTACAGGTTTGTGCTTCCCTCTAACGCCGCAAGGTTACCGTCCTTATCCACATAAACCGTCATCTGGATATCGGTCAGGGACTTGTCCAGATATGTAATCATCTCATCCACAGCGTCTTTTACTTCATCGTAGGCCTGTTCCTGCATCTGCTCGGCAGACATGGAACCCATGCCGGTCATGGCGCTGCCCATCAGCTCGCTCATCCTGACCGTGGCTTCCAGCTGTTTCAGGTAATCCGCCTTCAAGGTCTCATCCTGAAGGAAGAAATCAGAAGAGGTGCGCAGGAATTCAATCATGGAATCCTTGCTGATCGTCACATCGTATCCCTGGCAGCTGACCTGTGCGCCGTTCATGGTGTAGGTGCCCTTATCAGCCTTCTCAACGGTCATGGCCGCCTTGAAATTCTCCTGTGCATTGCTGCCTTCCCTGTAGCGGGTAAGCAGGGCTTCGATATCAAATGGGGCCTTGCCCTCTTCCTCAGCCTTCTCGGCCTCGTCAATCAGGTCTGTAAAGTATCCGGCCAGTCCGTCCACATCCACGCCGTTCTCTGCCAGAAGAGGACCTACTGTAGGTGAATTTTTAATGCGCTCCCCAAGGCCTTCTCCTAGGTCCAGGGTAAATACCCTGCCGCTCAGTTCAGGAACCGCCATCATCAGGGTGTCCTCACCGTAGTAGGCATCCAGGTTAGCCAGGTCCATCCCATTATAAATCACACCCATATTAAAGGAGGATTTGCCATTTGTCTTGTCACTCCTGCCCTCGAGACGCAGCCCGCTTCCCGCAAACTGGTTTACATCCGGGTCGGAGCAGCTGTCCATCTTAAGGGTAAGACCGCTTTCCATGTCAGCCTTAAGCGCTGCCTCTGAGAAATCCTTAAAGCCGAACAGTTCCTCTGACGGGAACACCTGGCCTTCGGTATAGACCTTCTCAAATGCATCGATTACCACCTGCTTGGGGTCTTTGGCATTCATCTTCACGTATGCCACTGCCGCAACGGCAATCACTGCCAATACCGCGATGACCGCGAACAGGATCTTCAGGAACTTCTTGTTTGGCTCCGATTCGCCTGACGCCGGTACCGGAACCGACATGGGACCGTCTGCCTTTGGCTCTTCTGCCTTGACAGCAGGCTCTGCCGGTGATGGCTCTGTCCCGGCCTCTTCAGCAGGCTCAGTAACCGCCTCTGCCGCCTCCGGCTGTCCTTCTTCCGGCGCCTGCGCCTCTGCGCTGATTGTCCCGGCTTCTGCTTCCCCATCTGCCTGGGCATCCATGGCAGGCTCTGTCCCTGCCTGGGAATCCTGGCCTTCATCTCCCATAGGAGCGCCGCACTGGGTACAGAACTTTACGTCTTCCCCGTACTCAGCACCACATTTTTTGCATTTCATTCTTATTTTCCTCCCTTACATCAGGTCCATGCCGGGTGGCATGTGCCTTCGTATTTCTATCGAAACTGGCGGATCAGCTCTTCTGCTGACGAACCATTAACGATCTTTGTCAAACGGCATTGCTTCAGCACATACATATCCGTGCACATGGCCAGTTCAGCCAGTTCATGGGATGTCAGCACCACGGCGCCGCCCCCTGCCATATACTCCCGCAGGTAATTCCGTATCAGTTCCTTGCACTCCAGGTCCAGGGCCGCCCCCGGCTCGTCCATGATCAGCACAGGCGCATGGTTGGACAGGGCGCATGCAATGCTGACCCGCTTCTTCATGCCTCCGGAAAGCTTGCCGGCCGTGCGGTTTAACATCTTATCCACTCCCAGCATGGCGGCTGCGCCGCTTCGCAGGTCTTCTTCCATCCTTGTCCTGCTGCCCCGGTACCACAACATCAGGTTGTCCCTGACCGACAGTTCCTCCATCAGGGGATTCTCCTGGGGGACATAGGCTGCTTCCTCTGCAAACACGCGGGGATGGCCCACCGCCTGCTTCCCGTTAAACAGGATGCTTCCTTTGTCAGCCTTTAATGCGCCTGCAATAATAGACAAAAGAGTGGTTTTCCCGCAGCCGTTATATCCCACAATCCCCACGCACTCCCCCGGTCTGACCGTGAGTTCCACCCCGTCAAGGATGTTCTGTCTGCGATAGGATTTGCATATTCCCGATAATTCCAGCATTGTCTTAAACCACTCCTGATTATTGTTAATTTTGTAACTTCATAAATCAGTGTATCATAGTTTAGGGCCTAATGCAAAATAATAATTATTACGCATTTCTTAACGGAATCCTAACCTAATCCTCCCCGCCGGCCGCCATACTGTTGCCGATCATGCCAGCCACAATCACGGCAATCCCGGCCAGCCCCACTGCATCCGGCACCCCGTCATGCAGCAGGAAAATGCCTCCAAGCAGGGTAAATACCACTTCCCCGCACTGGGTGGCCTCAATCACGGCCAGATGCCTTGGATTGTGCTTCACCATATCGGTTGCCTTAAAGAACAGGACCGTGGCTATGACGCCGGAGAAAAGGGCCACACAGACGGACTGAAGCACCTGTCCCCGTCCCGGCATCCCCGTGCGCACCGCCGCCAATATGGACAGCAGAAGCCAGAAGGGCATGCTGCAGAACGTCATGCCGGCCACCCGCCCAATGGTCGTCATGGACGGCGGGCACAGCGCCATCATCTTCCGGTTCCCCAGTGGATAGGAAAATGCAGCCACCAGTATGGGGGCCAGGGTAAGGAACACCGTCCTCCCGTCCGTCTGTTCCATATGGGGCACCTGGAGATAGAATATACCGGCCAGGATGAACATGGACCAGGCCAGGTTCTTAACCGGGATCCTTTTTCCAAAAATGGGTGTCAGGACCACCCCCGCCACAATGGTCAGCTGCCAGGTGGCCGCCGCCAGCCAGGACTCCCCGAACACGGAGCCAAAGGTGAGCGGGGCATAGAACAGCCCGAACCCCACCGTGCTCCACAAAAACCAGCTTCCAGGCCTGTGTCTGATTGCCTTCAGTACCTCTGTCACAGCCCCCTTCTCCCGCGCAAGCATAAGCGCCATCATGGGAAGGGTGAACAGGTACCGCAGGCAGGCCGACCACAGCCAGTATCCTCCGGCCAGGTTCATGCTCCGGTTCAGTATAAATGTAAAGGCAAAGAAAAACGATGCCAGTATTCCATAAAATAAAGCTTTCTTCATGTTCTTTTCCTCCCATCCGTAATCTTGGTATTCCCTCCCATACATATGATATGCCGCATATGATAAGTACAGGTTGTATTTCCCCATTCCCCTTCATATAATGTTCATATCATAAAATAAGAAGGAGGAGTAATATGAGGATATGCAGATCCATCACTGCCCTGGCAGGCGCCCTGGCCCTCTCCGTCATGTGGGCCGTCCCGTCCCTTGCCGCAGGATGGCAGCTTAACAGCACCGGATACTGGTATGAAAGGGAGGACAGGTCCTATCCCGCAGACACCTGGGAACAGATAGACGGGACATGGTATCTGTTTGACCGGGACGGCTACATGCTCACAGGATGGCAGCAGAAGGAGGGGATCTGGTACTATCTCGGCCCGGACGGGGCCATGGTATCGGACACCACCATGACCATTGACAATGTCCCCTACACCTTTGACCGCAGCGGCGCAATGACTGCCCAGGCCGGGGAGGCACCTGTGATGGGCCGCTGGACAGGTTCCACCTTTGTCAATGACTGGTCCAATATCCGCCTTACCGTTCCCCAGGGATTCATTAATTACGATTCCTCTTCCCTGTCACGGCTTGCAGGCCCGGACGCCTTCCTGGACATGCTGTCCATGAAAAATGAAAACTGCGCCGTGATGCTTCTCTACGCCCCCAACAAAGAAGGGGATGCCGCGGGCCAGGCCATGGCTTTCCTGAACATGTTCCAAGGCGGTTCCCACACGCTGGAGGAAGGCGGCAGGATTGAAGCAGTGCAGGCAGGGAACCTTGAGTTCCTGCGCTTTTACTTCCCTCCTGCCCAGTCCGGTTCCCTGTCCGGTTACCTGTATGTACGGAGCATGGGCAGCTACTACGCCGTCCTTGCCGCTGTCTCAGACCAGGCCAATGAACCGGATATAGAGGCCGTCCTGTCCACCTTATCGGAGGCCAGATAACAAACAAAGGTGCTGCAGCCCTTCACGCGGTTACCCGCCATCGGTTTACAGCACCTTTTATGATTACAGATTCAATTATGCAGATAATTAAGCAATCTTGGATTTAGCCAGCTCAGCTAACTTTGCAAATCCCTCAGCGTCATTGATAGCCATATCGGACAGGATCTTACGGTTTAAATCCACCTCAGCTAACTTTAAGCCATACATGAACTTGCTGTAGGACAGGCCATTGATACGTGCTGCTGCGTTGATACGTGCAATCCACAGCTGTCTGAACTGTCTCTTTCTCTCTTTCCTGCCTGCGTAGGAGCTGGTCAGTGCGCGCATTACGGACTGTTTTGCTACTCTATACTGTTTGGAACGGGCGCCTCTGTAGCCCTTTGCCATCTTTAAGACTCTATTGTGTTTCTTCTTTGCATTTAAACCGCCTTTAACTCTTGCCATCGGTATTTCCTCCTTCTACAATTCAACTTACAGATATGGTAAAATCTTCTTCATTACCTTTGAGTTGGTAGCATCGGTAACGATATCTTTTCTAAGATTTCTCTTTCTCTTAGTGGACTTCTTAGTTAAGATGTGAGACTTGTAAGCTTTATTGCGGACTAACTTACCGGTTCCTGTCTTTTTAAAGCGCTTTGCTGCTGCTCTGCTGGTTTTTAACTTTGGCATATTAATTTCCTCCTTAAAACTTTCTATTTTAACGTTTTGCAGTTAAAAACATTACCATGCTTCTTCCTTCTACCTTAGAGGGCTTATCAATTACTGCAATGTCCTTAAGACTCTCAGCGAAATCATCCAGGATGTATTTGGATTTGTACATGTGGGCCATCTCACGTCCGCGGAAACGGAGTGTGACTTTCACCTTATCACCCTTCTCTAAAAACTTCCTGGCAGCCCCCACCTTTGTATTCAGGTCGTTGGTGTCAATATTGGGGGACAAACGAACTTCCTTTATCTCGATTACCTTCTGTTTCTTCCTGGCTTCCTTCTCTTTGCGTGCCAGCTCATAACGGTACTTACCGTAGTCGATAATCTTACATACCGGCGGCTTCGCGGTAGGCGCAATCTTTACCAGGTCAAGCTCAGCATCCTGAGCCATCTTAAGTGCGTCCTTAAATTGGACTATGCCTAACTGCTCTCCGTCTTCGCCAATCAGTCTTACTTCCTTGTCTCTGATTTGTTCGTTAATCATTAATTCGCTAATGGTCGTACACCTCCATAATAAATAAGTCAATATGTTCAGGAATCAGCACGCCCCGTTTTTGTCTCCAGGGCAAAAAATAAAGCGGACAGTCAGACCATCCACTCTTAACACACATAAAATCATCTGCTGACCCATCTCCCATGGAAATGCTACAGCACATCACTTCATCTATGAACCCAGGTCACTTACTCGTGCCAGGGTGAGGCGGATACCTGCTTTCCTGTCAGTCGTTCTCACAACTTTTATTACTTTACTACATTCCGGACCGTTTGTCAATGTTTTTTTACAGGTTATTTTTACAGGTTACTTCCATAGCGCAGTTCCGTCATAGACGCCCATTGCGGCCTCATAGTATCCCAGGCTTTGACATTTCCCAATTACCAGGTGACGTATGGCATCAAATAGCCGGGCGCATTTTTCAGGGAATCCCCCTTCATCCCCCATGGAAAGCGAGTCAACGGCTTCCACGCACTGTTCATGGACCTGACGGTTCACGGTTATTTTTTCCGTGTCCAGCAGGCCCGGAATGCTGCGGCCAATCTTAAAATCCCTTTGCAGGAACATGTAAATGGCGCCGAACGCATCTATGCCTATGTGGCTGGCAATGAAATCCAGAAGGATGGCCGGCGTGCGCTCATACAGATAATCCTCATTCCACTGGCGGTCTATCTCCGCCTTCACTGCCTGCAGTCCTTCCCGGGTAATATGGGCTTTCGCGCAGGCAGCGGCGCCTTCGATTGTCAGGGCCAGAAGTTCCAGGGTATCCAGATAGCGCCTGACATGGTAAGCAATCAGGCGGGGAGGTATATGGACGTCCCGGATATCGTTCCGGTCCATCTCCACAAATATACCGTTGCCCCGGACGGTCTTCACGACACCCCATTCCTGCAGGATCTGTACCGCCTTAAGGGTCGTGTCAACACTGACGCCGTAAATTTCCTGAAGTTCTTTGTGGGAAGGAAGCTGGTCCCCGCGTTGGTAGCGTCCCGCCGCAATCAGCCCCATAAGATCCATATACACCGCAGAATACCGTACCTCGGCTCCCTGCAGCATCTTTTCAAGCTGCTTCCTGCCAAGAAGGACCGCGGAGTCGGAGGCAACCTTAAAGGCCGGCCGGCTTTTGCCCGTCAGTCCATACATCCCGGACATATCATCAAAACGGACGCTTTCCGGTGCGCCTCCGGTTTCAATGGCATGCATCAGCTCCCGCAGCTGTCCGTAATATCTGATCCTGGCTTCCAGACTGTCCTGCAGGGGTTTCAAGTCGGACAGGCCCAGGCTGTCCACTGCCTGCAAAACCAGGGCATTCCCATTGCGGGCAACAAAGAACCGCAAGAACTGTTTGGACAGTTTCCAAAACCCTGACGGATCCTGGGGGTCCATGTTTTCCAGGATCCTGCGCGGAATGTCCAGGTCAGCCTGTCCACAAAGGGCGATTCCCTTTTTAATCACCGGATAACACAGCAGCACGCCTGTTTTCAGCACATCATTGGTGATGTCAGTGTCAATTCTTTTTAAGGCAAGGGTTGTGGCGAGATGTCCCGTGCTTATATGACCGGCCACCACAGGGCGTTTCCTCTGTGCGGTTTCGATGAATCCCTTTTCCTTTAACATGTTAAGGGCACGGCGGATTGTCTTTTCCGAAGCCCCGAATTCCAGGCGCAGGTCCGCGCGGGAGGGAAGGCTGGACCCGGCCGGAAGCAGGCCGCTTTCTATTTTATTTTTTAAGATCCGGTATACCCTCTCATACATCATCATCTCGTATTTCAAATCATTGTTCCCTTTCATCAATCATGTCCTTTTCATCCAAGACCTCTGCATATGTACTGTAAATATCATTCATGACAAAGGGCTTTGCAATATGGGCATCCATGCCGCTGTCCAGGCATTTTTGGATATCCTCATGGAAGGAATTGGCCGTCATCGCGATGATGATGGCGCGTTTTGCATCGGAGCGGGGAAGCGCGCGGATGGCCCGCGTCGCGCTGTAACCGTCCATAACCGGCATCTGCACATCCATCAGTATGAGTTTATAGAAACCTTCCGGGGCTTCGCGGAACCGTTTTACCGCCTCCTGCCCGTTACTGGCCGTGGTGACAATGGCCCCTGCATCCTCCAGAAGGGCCACTGCAATATACAGGTTGATTTCATTATCCTCCACCACCAGAACCTGTTCCCCGTTCAATCCGCCGGATTGTTCCGGGATTCCCTTTCCCTGCGCCCGGGCCCTGAACTCCGTCATAAGCCCGGCAAGGTCAGAATGGAATACAGGCCGGCACAGGGTTGCATCGGCATCACATAATGCGGCGGCATCGTCCAGTTCATCCTGGTCCTGTCCTGTCAGGATGATTTTAAGATTGCTATTTTTCCCTGTTTTTCGGAGAGTTTCAGTAAAACGCTTCATATCTTCCGAAAAATCCCACTTTATGAAGCACAATTCATATGGATTCCCGTTTTCCACGGCCGCCCGCATCATGCGCAGGGCAGTATCCTCAGTGGACGCCTTGTCAGCCACGAACCTTTCCTTTGTCAGCAGGGCAGCCAGATGTGTTTCCAATTCCGTAACCTGATTCATGACCAGGACCGGCTGGCCGTTGCCGCAGTAATCCGCATCCCGTTCCCCCTCATCCCCTGCATAGGCAAAGGGTATATCAACCGTGAATATGCTGCCGGCGCCCACCTTGCTGGAAACGGTTATGGAACCGCCCATCATTTCCACAAAGTTCTTCGTAATGGGCAGGCCCAGCCCGGTCCCGCCGTACTGGCGGGCAATTCCGCTGTTTTCCTGTGTGAAAGCCTCAAATACCCGGTCAATATTCTCCGGGGCAATCCCCCGTCCGGTGTCCCTGACTTCAAAACGGAGCCATATCCCGCTTTCATCACGCCGCAATTCCGATACGTTCAGGCTGACCTGCCCCTGTGCAGGCGTGAACTTTAATGCATTGGACAGCAGGTTGGTCAGGATCTGGTTCAGACGGAGCGAATCCCCTGTCAGATATTCCTCTATCTCCCCGTAAAGGAAAATATGGTAATCAATCTGACGGCTGACCGCCTGCACATGGAACACGGTTGTCAGGGCACGCAGAAGCTGTCCCAGATCAAACCGTTCCATATGAAGTTCAATTTTCCCGCTTTCGATTTTGGACATATCCAGTATGTCGTTGATCAGGGAAAGAAGGTGTGTTGATGAAAGCGTGATCTTATCCAGGCAATTGCGCATCCTGTCCGGCTCCCCTGTATGGCTTTTTCCAAGCTCCGCCATGCCCATGATTCCGTTGAGCGGAGTCCTGATTTCGTGGGACATCTGGGACAGGAAGTCGCTCTTGGCCCTGTTGGCCGCCTCTGCCCGCTCTTTTTCCGCAAGAAGAAGTTCACTGCTGAGCTTTTCCCTGTGCCTCAGCAATAAAAAGAATGCAAGGACCGTCGTAAGTATGATCAGGAAAATGCCCACGCATACAGTAACCATGAACTGGCTGAGATATAAGATCTGCCGGTTCACTATCTCGTATGCCATGCTGGTAACCATATACCAGTCCGTTCCCTGAATCGGCATATAATAAATATAATCATGGCGGTTGCCCACGGTAAGCAGCGTCATGCCGCTTTCCCCTGCCCTGACCGCTGTGCTTATTCCCTCCAGGTCATAGCCCTCATCAAAAACAGCCTGCTGGCCATAGATTGTAAACAGGTTGGAACCGTATAGCACGTCCTCTGAAAAGGCGCTCTTAATCACGAAGTCCCCGTTCCTGGTTATGATATTGGTAGAGGAATTCGTTTCCTTCTCACTGTCCAGTCCCAGCTTTGCCCCCATGTCAGGAGTGGGGATTCCGATAATGAAGGCAACCAGCTGTCCGTCTTTAAACGGCAAGGGGCTTATGGGTGTGCCGAGCAGGATTGTATCGCTTTCCCAGATTGATTCATTGACGGAAATCAATTCCTGCGAACCGGCCAGAAGCTTATCAAGACCGGAGATTTTCGACATGGCCGGAACCGGGCCGCTGGGAGAATAGGCGATTCCCTTATCACTGATGACTGCCACGTGCGTGAAGTCATTGTCCGCCAGCACCACCTGCGACAGAAAACGTTCCAGACTCTCCTCATCCCTTAAGTCATCCTCAGATATTGCACTGGCAATGGTGCGGATCTGGAAGAACTGGCTGTCCAGGTTGGTTTTGAAATGCCTGCCGATCTGGGCGGCCATTTCCTGTAAGTAAACCTTACTGATATTTGTCACGGTGCGTTCTGACTCTTTTTTATACACATTAACCGCAAACACACAGAGGACAGCCACCATCAGAAGCAGCGCGGAAACAAAAAGCGGTATCCGGTATTCCCCATTCCTCTTGTTGTGAGTCATCAATGGCACCTATCCTTTCCGCGCAGGAGGCCTGTCTATCCGTCCTGCCCTAAATCGCAGATCCTTCCTTCCAACCGGGGATCTGCCACGATGTCCCTGTGCTGTTCAAAATAAGCCGACATGGCATCGCGGTAATACAGCCCTGTTTCCTTTACCAGTTCCACATTGCCCTTCGGGAGGCCGGCGTCATAGCAGTTGAGCATGGTATATCCGTCCCCGTTGCCTTCAGCGTAACTCTTTGCACCGGCCATATAGTCCGTGACCGCCACCTGGTAGTCCGCACTTAAATCCAGATCCTGACCATCCGGCAATGTCACGCTTACAAGCCTGGTTCCGGCAGGTCTGCTGCTGTCAAAGGTATACCTGAGACCTGAGACCTGTAAAAAGCGGCCGCCGGGAAACTCATCCGTGCAGGCAGACACACCGTTTTCCAGCATATCCCACACGGTCCTGCCGTCCATTTCCAGAACAATGACCTGGTTGTCAAAGGGGCATACCGCTGCCATATCCCCGCCATAGACCACACCCTGATAAAAGCTGGCGCGTATCCCGCCTCCATTGACCACCGCTATCGGTGCCCCGGATGCCTGGGCAACACAATCCGCTATGAAATTCCCAATCTCGGTCTCGCCACGCCGCACATTAAAATCCTGCGCCATCAGGTCATGGCTTATAGTTCCGATGACAGTGAAATCGTAGGCAGATTGGTCCGTCCCCTCGCAGTAAAACTGGTCGATTGCCTGTAATGCCTCCTCCACAGAGCATGTCCCATTCATGATTTTCCTTACGTAACCGCCAAGGTATTCCACGGTTTTACTTGGGAACAGGACATTGTAAATGTATCCTGATTCCACATATCCTTCCACGCCCTTTGGGATCAGATCCTTCTGCTGGCTGTAATCCCGCAGGCAGGACATGCCTGCCCCCAAATCCTTAATCAGGGCGTCCTGTCCCTCAGGCGTTGAAAGCAGGTCCAGTATACGTTTGCAGGCATCCTGTTTTTCCTGGCTGGCGGCATTGTTAATACCCATGAGGGCTGAGGGTGAAAACAGAAACCAGGGCTTATTCCCTGCATCGCTGAAAAGCGGAAGCATCCGGTAGGTATATGCCTCCGAAATCCCCTCCTCTGCCTCTTTCCGGTTGGTTTCAATACATTCATAGTACAATGCCGAATCCCCAAAAGCCGCTGCCAGGGTACCGTTGCTTAAACGCTGTTTGCATAGTATTGAATTGCGCTGCCGGGCAATGGCGACAGGATCCATGACACCGGCCTCCACCAGGGAATCCGACAGCGAAAAGCATTGTTCCCAGACCCCGGAAAAGAACGCTTCTTTATTTTTAAAATCCGCCAGCCACTTAACCCCCTCAACGGTCCCCAGGAAATCAGGCACCATGCAGCCCACGTAGAACATGCCCACCGACGTGTTATAATCACTCATGATTGAAAAATTAATATCATCTTCCCCGATGCCGATTCCTTTTTCCTTCAGCCTGGAAAGGGAGTCCACCAGTTTTGCATTGCTTGTGGGAAATGGCAGGCCTGCCCGCTCAAACATGGTTTCATTGACCACATATCCGCTGTACACACCGGGCAGCGGGATCAGATATGTCTTCCCATCCAGTTTGGAGGCGTTCATGACAGTGCCGTCATACGCCGTACTGGCCTTTGTATCGCTGATGTCCAGCAGATATTTTTCCACCATATTGGAATCCGGCTGCATGGTGACCACCAGGTCCGGACCCACGCCCCGTTCCAGGCGCCTTAGCTGTTCGCTGGAATAAGGCGATATCTCCACCTGCAGGTCAATATCGTCATAGGTGGACTCAACCAGTGCCTCCACCTCCTTAAAGCTGTTTAAATAGAGAACCCTGATCACGGTCTTTTCCTCTGCTGCCTGACTGCTGCAGCCTGTCAATGCCCCCAACAGCATGGCAATGCACCATATACCTGCAATCCTCCCGGCTGTGCTGCGGCTCATATGCTTCATCTCCTCTTTTCCCAAGGCAAAAATCTTGGACCCTTATCCAGATTATTATATGATAAAACGCCCTGATTTGCAAGCGGTTCACACATTCCGGCCCTTAATCCTGTCCCTTGGCAACCGGAATTTCGTGAAAAACAGAAAATTGAGGCTGCCATACCGTATCCTTCCGGTATGGCAGCCCCAATCTGCAGCCAAAGCCAATCTTATTTTGCTTTAAATGTATTGCACCTGGTCTCCGTACATTCACAGGCCCCGTCCCCGCTGATGTCAATGCGCTCAGCAGTACAGCGGTGCTCCTCGTTGTAAATGCATTTTACGGCGTCGCAGGCAATATCGAGCCTTGTCTCAGGAGTCTTAAACAGGTTGGTGAACCTTCCGCCCTTGTTCTCGTCAAAGCTTGCACAGCATGTCTGTTCAGCTTCCTTTGCCTTGTTCCCGTCCACGGCAATGGCCGCCTTGCAGCAGCAGTTATCCGCATTGTGCACACAGTTCTTAACGCTACATTCCAGCTTAGTCATGATCATTTCCTCCTTCTCATGGTTTAAACGTCTACCGATGACAAGGATAGTATGCGCTGATTATAAGTTTTGATTCATAAGACGGAGCGCTTTAATGCAGCTTCCCTCGGAACCGTCCATCTGGTACAGTTCGCCCTGGGTCGTGAATGTAAATACCTGGACGTCATCCACATAGGCGGTGCTTCCGCTGACACTGATGGAGAAATCCTTTGCGCTGCAATTTTCAAAAACCAGCTCAACCGTGCGCGCGCCCTTTACCTCCAAGGTCCTGGTACGCCCTGACGCGCTGACGGACAGCTGGCTGCTGCCCTCGCTTTCCGCCAGGAACCTTACATGTGTATCCTTTCCTGTTGTGCCTGTCATACGGTTTCCGATATCCTGGTAAATGCCTGCGCCGCCCGGGATCATGGCCTGCCTGGTGCTGTCCCGCGTGACCACGCTGCTGCCGCCAGAAAACCTCCAGCCTTCCTGTCCCAGCCCGAACTGGGCATTGTAGAGCTTATTGTCGCCGTAATCCCGGTATGTCCATATGCCGTATCCCATGGTCATGCTTTTTAAGACAGGGGCCGCCTTCTCCAGGAACAGTGCCTTCTGGTCGTCCATCAGCTGGGCGTTGTGCTCATATCCCACTGTGTTGTCCGTGAAAAGGAACTGGTCGATGTACACCGGCTTTCCGCCGCTGTACACGTGAAGCCGGTTCATGAACACGGGAAGTTTCTCCAGGACCTCCTCCGCCGTAACCCTTTCATGTTCATTCAAAAAGCCCATTGGCACGCTGTACATGGTGCTTGTATAGGCTGCATCCCCGCATGGGAAGGTAGATGAATGCATGAATCCCTCCAGCAACCCGTCCCCGTGTTCCACAGGATCCACATCCAGCCGTACCTCCATGGAAAGGCCGGGAAATGCTTCCTGGCTTTCAGCCAGCAGTCCATTGAGGAAATCATCATAAAACTCAAAGAATATCTTCCTGGCATAGGAATCCTTTTCCGGGAAATACAGGTCGTCATAGCTTTCCAGGGAATGCCCGTATATGTCCTCCAGTTCCTCAAGGGTATAGTGTTCCCCGGCATACTCCGTATAGCCGCACTGCCTGGCCATTTTCTTTCCGCTGGCTTTATTTCCCAGGCTGGCGCTGGTGTCCGTAAAGTTCCAGAAATCCTCCCATGTGATGAAACCACCGCAGAAATTCCCATGGGAAGAGGCCCGCTCATAAAGACGGCCCACGTATTCCATCCAGGCGTCCCGGACCTCCCCGTCATACATAAGTCCCCGGTAGCGGGAGAGCACATTATCCCTTCCGTAATAATCCCATGTATACCCCACGCGCAGCATGACGCTCAGTCCCTGGTCCGCGGCGGCTTCCATGACCCGGTCCAGCTTATCCCATGCATAGCTGTTATAGGTGCAGGGCGATGTGTCCGGCTGGAACTCCCTCCAGGGCACCACAAGGATGATGTTGTTGAACCCGTCTTCGGCAATCTGCGCCAGTTCCTCATCCATACGGCTGCTTTCACTGTTCCAGAAATTGATGACCCAGTCATCGGAATAATAGGTGGCGGACCTTAAATATCCCGCCTGGCCGGATGCATGGTCTTCCGCCCTGGCAAATCCGGTGGTGAACAGAAAGGCAGCTGCCCCTAGTGCTGCCGTTATCCTAAGTACATTTTTCCTCATTGGTTGGTTTTCTCCTTCGCCCCGTGTTTTAGCTCCGGCCACACCGTGAGCATCATGGTCCCGAAACATGCCGTACCGCCGATAAAGTTGGAGATTGGCTCTGCCATTAATATTCCCGCCGTACCCAGATTGAATACGGACGGCAGGATTAGGATCAGCGGAATGACAATGATGACCTTGCGGAAAATGGAAAAAAACACCGCATTCTTCGATTTTCCAAGCCCCACGAACACGGCCTGGCCCGCAAACTGGAGGGACATCATGAAAAATCCGAAGAAATATACCCGCATGGCAGGAACGCCCGCTTCCACCAGTTCCCCTTCCCGGTTAAAGATGCGGATGAAGAATTCCGGACATTCATGTACAAAGAGCCATACAACCACCGTGTATGCAATGCTGACCACGGACATGAACACAATGGACTTCCTGACCCTGCCGTATTCCCTTGCCCCGTAATTAAACCCCATCACCGGCTGGGCGCTGTTGGTAAGGCCATTGACCGGCATGGAAATGACCTCCCGCACCGAGTTGATGACCGTCATGATTCCCACATACAGGTCGCCGCCGAACTTCTGAAGCATGACATTGTACATGATCTGCACGGAGCTGTTGGTGATGGACATGGTAAAGCCGGACATGCCCAGCCCCACAATGCGCAGGATGCGGGCGCCTTCCAGCTTCATGGCGGACGGGCGCAACCGCAGGATTGTCCTTTTTCCGGTGGGGAACGCGATGATCCACGCAGCAGACAGGAACTGTGACAGGATGGTTGCCAGGGCAGCCCCCCTGACGCCCATGTGGAACACAAAAATAAATATGGGGTCCAGTATGATGTTGCTCACAGCGCCCAGCAGCACGGTCATCATGCCCACGGTCCCGAATCCCTGGGAGTTGATGAAGCTGTTCATGCCAAGACCTGTCATCACGAAGATATTGCCCATCAGGTAGATGGTTATGTAGGCGTCCGCATAGCCTATGGTTGCGTCGCTGGCCCCGAACAGATACAGCATGGGGCGTTTGAATATAAGCCCCGTGGCCGTCAGGAGGATCCCCACTGCCATCATCATCACGAAGGCATTGCCCATGATGGACTCTGCCTCAGATGTATTGCCCCGCCCCCGTTCAATGGAACACAGCGGGGCGCCTCCCATGCCGAACAGGTTCGCAAAGGCAATGACAATGGATATGATGGGAAGGCACAGCCCCAATCCGGTCAGGGACAGGGTGGCGTTTTCCGGTATCATCCCAATGTATATCCGGTCCACGATATTGTACAGTACATTAATCAGCTGGGCCAGGGTCATGGGCAGGGCCAGCTTCAGGATATTCTTTATGACGCTGCCCTTTGAAAAGTCATTCATCTCACTCATACAATCCCCCCTTTCCCACAGGCACGGCCCGCACACGGTCCCGCTGCACGGTTACCGTTCCAGGTCTTCCTGCACATCGATGTCTTTTAATTCCCCTGCCGGGACCTCCATGGTCCATACATCCTTGGGATGCGCCTTCATGATCACGCTGCCGCCCCGGTCCCCCATAAGCGCCAGCAGTTCCTTTCTGTATCTGCGGGAAAATGCCGCCGGATTCCCTCTCCGGCCCCCGCTTTCCACACAGCCAATCCCGGATCCGCATCCTGCAAACCCGCGGACAAAGGAGGCCACGGTAGACCCCTTCATATAGGGCTGGTCCGCCACAAAAAACAGAAGGATGTCCGCATCCTCCCCCGCAGCTTCAGTGCCCAGGCGCAGGGAAGCCGTAATCCCCTGGCTGCTGGAACCGTTATACACGGTTTCCAGTCCCAGGCCGTTCCCATCCTCCAATATGTCCCGGTACTGGCTGACCAGTATCAGGCGCACGTCAAATCCATCCTTTTCCCTCAGTTCCCCGGCTGCCGCCAGCAGGCATTCCAGCCCATGGCGGTACAGCGGCCTGCCGTCCAGCATGGCGCACAGTTTGTTGGAGCCGAACCTGCTGCCATATCCGGACGCCATATAGATAAATGATATATTCATGTTAAAATAATCCTGCGGACGTTTCCTCCAGCAGCCTGCCTGCTGCAATCCCGCCCTCCTCCTTCATTTCATCCAAAAGCCCGGACGCAGCCCGTGCAAGTTCCACCGTGTCGGCCTGGTTCAATACAGGTATGGTCTCTGCCTGCGGATACTGCGCCCGGAGCGGTTCCAGATACCCATACCGCATCAGGCAGCCCATGTCCTCCAGGGTTATCCGCCACTGTCCGCCTTCCCCACCATCATAATCCCTGCGCCCATGGATCTCCATGACACGCTGCGCCGCCTCCAGGCGGAAGCACCTTTCAGCGGCCAGGCTGCCTGCGGCCGTAAGTCCGCTGACACAGAGGATTAAATCCGTATTGTCCGGTATGACCGGCTCATTGCCCCGCGGCACCTTGAGAGGCAGCCGTTTGGCCCCGTCCGCCTCCACCAGCACCAGGTCGGCCAGGGCGCACAACTGCTGATAGGCCACGTCCCCCATGTAGGAAATCTTCCCTTCCCCATTGGTCTGCCCGGCCACCACGGCGTGTTCCCGGTCAAGCATTGCCTTCACATCCTCTTCCCTGCACGAAAAAACGCCCAGGCGCAGCGGCACGGCCATGTGGGTGGTGGTGGTCACAAGGACTTTAAGCCCCTGTTCCATCCCCTCCCATGCAAGACGGCGGATCAGGGAGGTTTTTCCGCCTCCGCCTGTTAAGGAAATCACATATGGCCCGCTGCCTTTTTTTGCCTTCTGTCCCATCCGCCCTTTAAGGTCCAGCGCGTCAAAAAGCCTGTCCGACCGGTTCCATCCGCCTCCGTCCTTATAGTATGCATCCATGCCCATCCTCCCTCCTGTGCGCCATTCCAACCCTTCAGTTTCCCGTACAGATTATCTTAACATAAATTACAATTTAAGGAAAGCCATAAACGCACAAAAACAGCCGGGAACCAGCGGCCCTGCCCTGTGTTCCTGACTGTTTTTCCTATCATTTGGTCAATTGCTTCCCATTTTATTTACGGATGTTATCCCTGATGACGCCATACAGCTCCACACTGAGGATGCCGTATGCAAGTATGATTGCGATTACTGCCATCTGCGTTCCCTTCTTTCAAAGTATTCTGCTTATCATTTGGATACTCTGATTATAGCCCGGAACCCGCTGGCGCACAATCCGCAATATAGATGATCTTTCAGACCGTACATCCTTTGTTTTTGTTTATTAATACAAATTATTTTAGGTTACCTAAAAATTTTTGTATTTTATTTAACGAAGTCTTATCCTCACTTCCTGCGTCCCATCCTGGCAGCCCGCTCACAGATTAACTCGCCTGCAATGCTGATGGCTATCTCTGCCGGTGTCTCCGCCCGGATTTCCGTCCCGATGGGCATGTGGCAGGCTTCTATCTCTTCCCTTGTAAAGCCGTCTGCCAGCAGTTTGTCCGTTACCACCCTGATTTTATTCCTGCTTCCCATGATGCCGATGTAGCCCGGCTTCATGGACAGGGCCTGGCGCTGCACATAGTAGTCAAACTGGTGGCCCCTGGTCATGACGCACACATAGTCGCAGGGCCTGACGTCAATGTAACTGCCAATCTCTTCCAGGTTCCCGACAATGGTTCCTGCTGCCTGGGGAAATACTTCACGGTTGGCAAATTCCTCCCGGTCGTCCATGACCACGCACCGGAACCCCACATGGGACAGGACAGGCACCAGCTCCTGGGCTACATGTCCGCCGCCGAAGATATAGACCGTCCCTGCCTGGACCAGGGGTTCAATATAATATCTGCGTCCCCCGATTTCCTGCTGTAGGGTCCTGCCTGTAAAGAGCGGTTCCTGAAGCGCCAGCTCTGCCTGCTCCGGCCTGTCCATGCCTGTAAGGCCTGTGCTTTTGCTGTAAAGCCCCATCTGCCAGCAGGTTTCGTCCGTTATGTCCAGGAGCAGCCAGCTGTCCTCATCCCTGCCAAGGGCGTCCCGCACCTTGGTGCAGAATTCTGCAAACGCCCTGTCATCCGGGCGGATATACTGAAAGTAAACCACCACGTTGCCGCCGCAGACCATGCCGATATCAGCTACCTGGTTCCGGTTCAGGGTGAATCCCTTTGTATAGGAAGATTTATGTTTCATGGCTTCCATGGCCGTGAGTATGGCCTGGTATTCCACTGATCCGCCGCCCACGGTCCCCTTGATGGTGCCGTCCTGCCTCACCAGCATGCGCGAACCGGCGCCCCTGGGCGTGGAGCCGGAGCTGGCTATGATCGTGACCAGCACAGCCTCCTCCCCTTTTGCCAATACATTGGATAACTCTTCAAATAATGCTTTCATAGACCTGTCTCATCCTCCATGGAAAAATATTTTTCATATAGCTTCTGCGCATCCTCCCTCAGTTCCTTCTCCATCCGGAGGAAACGGGCCAGGAAATCCCTGGCCTTGGGGGTCAGCAGGGACGAACCTCCCTCTGCCCCGCCTGACTGGGTAATCAGCAGGGGGTATCCAAGCTGTTTTTCCGCTGCCTTCAGTATCTTCCAGCCCTTGGTATAGGACATGTGCATCTGCCTGCAGGCTGTCTGCATGGAACCCGTATGGTCAATCAAGGACAGGAACTGGGCCACGGAGGGTCCGAAAAACCCGTCATCCCGCTCCAGAGTCAGCTGGACCTGGGGGAAAATGTCCAGACGTTCATTGTCCAGGTTACTCTGGGCGCGGTCCTCGTCCGTTTCCACGGCCAGGATGATTCCCTGGTCCTCCACCTCAACCTCGGCCGCGCACCGGTACACATCCGCCTGCCTGAGGGCGCCCCGAAGCCCCTGTTCCCCCTTGTAGTTCAGCAGCTTACCGATGACGGCGCTGGAAACCAGCACCGGATGCCCCCTTCTTCCCTCAAATACAGGGCAGACCACCTGGGCATCGGTATCCATCATCCGCTTTATGGTTTCCGGAAGGAACATGGGGAACTTGGCAGGCAGGATGAATACCCGGTCGCACAGGTCCTCAATATAGTTCAGGCCCAGGCAGATGCTGTTAAACATCTGGGTATGTCCATAATTCTGATTGCGCAGGCAGATGACACGGAGGCCCGCGATGTGTTTCTCCACCTCATCCCCCTGTTCCCCTGTAATCACCACCACCGGGTCAATGCCGGACCGTTTCAGGGTGATGATGATTCTTCTGATGACCGTGCTGTCCCCGATGGGGAGCATGGGTGAAAAACTGCTTACGGAACTTTTGTGCCCTGCCGCAACAACCACTGCGCCTGTCCTCATATCAATCTTCTCCTTTTATCCATTCAACTCACCTGTGAGCAACAGCAGTGCCGACGGCTCCACCCGCAGCCACCCCGGCACAAGCCCGGCGGTATTGTGGGTGTGGATATCCTTTTCCTTTTTCCACCACAGGCCGTTGGACAATGTAATGTACCACTCAAAGGGCATCTCGGAAATATTGGGAGACCCCACCTGGATCAGGTTTCCGTTTTCCCTGCCTTTCCATTGCTCTGCCTCCCCATCGGACAGGGGTTCAAAATCATGTGCCCTGATACCCACCGCCGTGATGGAACGGTCCACATCCCGGTCCGTTGTAAGCTCTAACCCGCCCCAGTCCAGGGCCTTTATGCGCCGCGGACCCAGGCGTTCAATCCTGGATATGTTCTTGCAGCCCGTCAGCCTGGCGGCCTGGCAGGTGATGGGACACTGGAATATGTCCCTGGTCTTCCCACCGGCCAGCACACTTCCCCTGTCCAGCAGGAGAAGGCTGTCACAAAGCTGGTACGCCTCATCCCTGTCATGGGTCACCATGACGCTGACCCCGTCGTAATCCTTCAGGACGCTGGCCAGTTCCAGCCTCAGCCCTTCCCTGAGATACGTATCCATGGCTGAAAATGGTTCGTCTAACAATAGCACCTCCGGCCCATATGCAAGGATGCGGGCCAGGGCCACCCTCTGCTGCTGCCCCCCGGAAAGCTGTGCCGGATAGCGCTGTTCCAGGCCTTCCAGCCTGAACCTTGAAAGCATTTCCCTGACCTTTCCGTCCTTCTCCTTCTGGGTCAGGGGCTGGCGCTTCCTGGACACGGCCTTCCTTCCGCCCGCGCTGTTTAAGCCGGTCAATATGTTCTGTTCCACCGTCATGTTGGGAAACAGGGCGTAATTCTGGAACAGGTAGCCTACCCTGCGCACCTGGGGCCTTTCATTGACCTTTAAGGATGAATCGTAAAGCACCCTTCCCCCTGCCGCTTCCCCCTGGGCATACTGGATTGCTATCCTGCCCGAATCCGGCCTTACAATGCCTGCAATGGATTTAAGGGTCATGCTTTTGCCGCAGCCCGATGGTCCCAGTATCCCAAGACATCCCCTTCCGGCCTCAAATCCGATGTCCAGGCTGAATTCCTTCAGCTTCTTTTTTATATCCACTCCCAAACGGAGATCATGTCCTGAATCCACAACCATATCCTAACCCCTCCTGCTTCCGGTCCGAAGGGCCGCCCAGTTCATAAGAAAAACCGAAATAAATGCAATCACCACAATGATAGCCACATAGCTGTATGCCTTATCCATGTTTCCGGCAGCCACCTCGGAATAGACCGCCATGGGCAGGGTCCTTGTCTTGCCCGCGATGTTGCCGGCAATCATGGCCGTGGCGCCGAACTCCCCAAGCCCCCTTGCAAAGGCCAGCACGCCCCCGCTGACAACGCCCGGCACTGCGTTGGCAATCAATACCTTCCAGAAAATACTCCACTCGCTCATACCCAGGGTCCTGGCCGCCGCCACCAGGTTCTGGTCCACCTGTTCAAATGCGCCTCTGGCCGACCTGTACATCAGCGGAAAGGACATGACGATGGCCGCAATGACGGTGGCCGCCCAGGAAAATGCAATCTTAATGCTGAAATAGTCAATAAAAAACTGCCCTACCGGGCGTTTGACCCCAAATATATAGAGAAGGAAAAAGCCGGCCACCGTAGGCGGAAGCACCAGCGGAAGCGTCAGCACCCCGTCCCAGAACAGCCTCCACACCTCATTTTTAAGGCTTACCACTGCCCAGGCAGCAAAAATCCCAAGGAAAAATGTAATCAAAATCGACAGGCTGGCTGTCTTCATCGAAATCAGTATGGGTGACCAATCCATGTATGTACCCTCTCTACCCTTATTATTCTCCCTTTGTGAATCCGTAAGACTCAAACACCTTCATGGCTTCATCAGTTTTCAGGAATTCGACAAAGTTCTTAGCAGCCTCTTCATTGGCAGTGTTCTTCACAACGGCAACCGGATAGATTACCTTCTTGGCCAGGCTGCCCTCCGGAGCCTCTGCAACCACCTGAACCTGGTCTGCCATGCTGGCTGCATCGGTTGCATATACGATGCCTGCGTCCGCACTGGCTGCCGCAACCTGGTTAAGCACCTCTGTCACGTTTGTGCCAAAGCTTACCTTATCCTGAATTTTATCCCAAATCCCAAGGCTCGTCAATGCTTCTTCCGCATACTGTCCTGCCGGGACACTGGCCGGATCTCCCAGTGCAATGCTCTCAGCCTTTTCAATGTCCTCAAACCTGGCAAGGCCAGAACCGCTGCCCGCGGGTACGATCAGCACGATCTTGTTCTCCAGCAGGTTGGTGATGGTGTCAGAAGCAATCATCCCTTCCCCGTCAAGGGCCGTCATCTGCTTAGTTGCCGCCGACATGAATACATCGGCTTCCAGGCCTTCCTCAATCTGTGTCTGAAGCTTGCCTGAACTGTCATAGGTCCCCTTCACAGTAACGCCCGGATACTTGGCCTGGAACATGGGGATCAGTTCTTCCTCATAGGCATTCTTAAGGCTGGCCGCTGCCGCCACCAGGATTTCGGTTTCCTGGCCGGAGGCCGCCTCCGCCTTGGTATCTGCCTCCGCCTTAGCGTCTGCCTCCGCCTTGGTATCTGCTTCGGTTTCTGTCCCCGCCTCAGTCCCTGCCGTGGTCCCGGCTTCTGCCGCAGTCTCAGAAGGCGCTGCTGTGGTTGCCGCTTCCTTGGATGCCCCGCATCCTGCCAGTACGGTTGCTGCCATCACGGCTGCCATCATCATGGTAATGTGTTTTTTCATAATCTTCTGCTCCTTTTTATTATAATATGATGTATTGTAAACGGACAAGAACCATCCGTTATACTCGAATGGATATATCGAAGTCCAGGCAAAAGCCCACCCATGACAGGTGGGCCTGCCGGTTGTATCCGTTATATGCTGTGATTAAACGGTTGCTGCCTGCCGCGGCAATCGTCCGCCCCGCATCCCGCCATTCAGTGTCTGGCGCACTCGGATGCGCTTCCGCGCAGTATCTTAATCCCATGTTCCAGGGAATCCATGATGAATCCAAGGCTTTCCTTAACCGCCTTGGGGCTGCCCGGAAGGTTTACGATCAATGTTTTCTTACGGATTACGGACGCGCCCCTGCTGAGCATGGCCCTGTCTGTGATCTGAAGGGATTTATAGCGGATTGCCTCCGCAATCCCAGGCGCATTCCGGTCCGCCACTGCCAGGGTTGCCTCCGGCGTCTGGTCCCTCAGGGAGAAGCCGGTCCCGCCGCTGGTAAGGATTAAATCCACCTGGCGTCCGTCCGCCAGGCGCATGAGCTGTGTCTTTAACAAGGCAGGTTCATCCGGTATGAGAAGGGTTTCCACCACCTCATAACCCGCCTGCTCCAGCATTTCCCTGGCAGCGGGGCCGCTCTCATCCTTCCGCTCACCTCTGGCGCCTTTGTCGCTGAGGGTAATGACAGCCGCGGTAAAGGGCCTGTCTTCCTTTGGCAGTTCAATACGCATCTCATCGCCCGGACGGATGACGCCTTCCTTCAGCACCTTGGCAAACACGCCCTCCCTTGGCATGATGCATTCGCCCATGCGTTTGTAGATGGCGCAGTGGCTGTGGCATTCCTTGCCGATCTGGGTCATCACAAGCTCCACGGTTCCCGCGTACAGCTTCGTGCCCACCGGCAGGGCACGGAAGTCCAGGCCTTCCACCACCAGGTTCTCCCCGAAGGCCCCATCGCCCACGTCAGCGCCCCTCTCGTTAAACGCCTTTACCTTATCATAGGAAAGAAGGCTCACCTGACGGTGCCAGTTGCCGCCATGGGCATCCCCTTCGATTCCGAAATCCACCAGGAAATGCCCTTCCTCAATGGCCCTTTTTTCAATTCCCCTGATGTCGCTGATGCAGATGGCTTTCACCACGCCTGTGGGCAGCACGCCTTCCCCACCTGTAGGAAGCGCTCCTTCCCCGCTTGTAGGAAGTGCTCCTTCCACACGTTCCCCCGGCTGATCCAGCTGAGGGCTTTCCTTTTTCTCTGTCATGTCTCCCATAACCCTTCCATTATCCTCCGATAGCAATCATATTGTGTGATTCCGTTATCATCCCCGGCCGCTCAAAGCAGTGGGCCGCAGGCTTTTCTGTTATGGCCTTTTCCATGGCGGCCGCAAGACGGGCCTGAAGCTTTTCATCGCCCGGACATTCCCTTAATGGCCAATGGTAATGGCCGTCGCCCTCCGGCGTCCTTAAGCCCTCCCGCAGGACCGCGCGCAGGTCCACGCCGTCCTCATAGCACAGGCAGGTCTTTAAAAAGCCCTGTGAGGTCAGGCGGACACGGTTGCACGCATCACAGAACTTCCCGTGGATGGCGCTGATAAGCCCAACGCTTCCAAGGGCGCCCGGTATCCGGTAGTATACGGCCGGTCCATAGCCGTGCTCCGTATCATCCTCTGTAAGCCCCGGATATTCCCTGTGCATCTCTTCCAGCAGGTCCTTGTGGTTGATGGTCTTAAACTGCCTGCCGTATCCGATGGGCATCATTTCAATAAAACGCACGTCTACCGGATAACGGCTGGTCAGTTCCACCAGCTCCTTCCACCAGATTCCCTCCGGGCCATGGCAGTCTTCCCCGCCCATGGAACTAAAATCAATGGAAACAGCATTGATCTTAATCCTTACAGGCAGATCCGCGGACCGCTCTATGGTCTTCATCACGGCGGCCAGCCTGTCAAAGCCTGTAATCCTCTCATACATACACGGGTCCAGGGTATCCAGGCTGATGTTGATGCCATCAATCCCCGCCTCTATGAGAGGCTCCAGATACCGGTCCAGCAGCACGCCGTTGGTGGTGATGGTCACCTTCTCAATACCGGGTATGGATTTTAACAGCTTCACCAGCTGGCAGCAGTCCCTGCGCACCAGGGGCTCCCCGCCCGTCACCTTAATCCGGCTGATGCCAAGGGAAGCGGCGCAGATGGCAATGGCCTCAATCTCCTCCAGGGACAGGATTTCCGAACGTGCCAGGCTTTCCACACCGTTTGGCATGCAGTACCTGCACCGCAGGTTGCACCGGTCCGTGATGGATATCCTCATATAGTCAATATTTCTTCCAAATGAATCTTTCATAGTAAAATGCTCCAACATCACTTCCTGGGGTTATGAAACTCCCCGCTCTTGCCTCCGGATTTGTGCTCCAGATAAATATTGCCAAGTTCCATGGTCTTGTCCACTGCCTTGCACATGTCATAGATGGTCAGGAGGGCAACCGTCACGCCTGTCAGCGCCTCCATCTCCACCCCGGTCCTGCCAGTGGTCCTGGCCGTGCAGGCCGCCTGTATCTCATGATTTTCTTCTATGATGGTAAAATCAATGGCCAGCTTTGTCAGGTTCAGGATATGGCACAGCGGAATCAGGTCGGAGGTGCGTTTTGCCCCCATGATTCCCGCCACCCTGGCAACCCCCAGCACATCGCCCTTGGCCATGGTGCCTTCCGCCACCTTTTTAAGACATTCGCTGCTCATGAAAATGCTGCCCTTTGCCACTGCCTCCCTTTTGGTGTCCGCCTTGTCACCCACGTCCACCATCAGGGCATTGCCCTGTTCATCAAAATGTGTGAATTCCATATTGCCGTCCCTCCTACAGTCCTTTTCCAAATCCGCAGTTGGGGAAGGTACAGACAGGACAGTTCAGGCACAGGCCGCCCTGTCCAAGGGCTGCAAGGTCCTGGGCCGTCACCTCATCATCCGCCATGACCCTTGGAAGCACCAGGTCGAATATGGTGCGCTTTGCATACATCACACAGCCCGGAAGCCCCATGATGGCAACGGTGCGCCTTTCATCCCCCTGCGTCACGTCATAGTAGGCCAGAAGGAACATGGCCCCCGGAAGCACCGGCGCCCCGTATGACACAACCCTGGCCCCTGTGTTGCGGATGGCAAGAGGCGTCTTGTCGTCCGGGTCAACGCTCATGCCTCCGGTACAGATCACCACGTCGGCTCCCTTCTTAATCATGTCAAGGATGCTGGCCGTCACCTTGGCATCATTGTCATCCCAGGTCACGTGGTCAATGACCTCCGTGTCAAACTCACTGATTTTTTCTTCGATGACAGGCGTGAAGGTATCCTTGATGCGCCCGTGGAAAACCTCATTGCCAGTGGTGACAATACCCACTTTTTTATGTACGAACGGCTTCAGCTCCAGGATCGGCCTTCCCTTCGTTGCCCGGGAGGCGGCTTCCTTTGCAGCAGCCATCTTCTCTTCCTCAATCACCAGAGGGATGATCCTGGTACCCGCCAGCTTGTCCCCCTTCTTTACCGCGAAATTACCGTGGCGGGTGGCAATCATCATCTGCCCGAATCCATTGACCGCCTTAAGCCCGTCATTGTCCACCTTTAAAAGCCCGTCGCAGGAAGCAGTCAGTTCAATCTTCCCTTCCTTTGCCTGGGAGCGTTCCATATGCGCGCCCAGGCACATGGCGCAGAGTATCTCCGCCGCGTCATTCTCATGGAGCATCCCCTCTTCCTTCTCCCATACATAGAGCTGGTCCTTGCCAACGCTTAAAAGCACGGGGATGTCTTCCTTTGTCACCACATGTCCCTTGCGGAACACGGCGTCCTTGGTAACCCCCTTGATAATCTGCGTAATATCATGACACAGCACGGTTCCCTCTGCGTCCACTGTCTGAATCAGTTTCATTTCTCCTTAACCTCCACCCGTTATTTATTTTTTAAAATAACGCCATTTACAGGATATCACTTTTCAAGATTTTTGTAAACACTTTTGCAGTCAATAATTTCATTGTCAGAATACGGAAGCCTGACACCGGAACTCATCCTGTCTTCAATCCTGTCAGGCAGTTCCTTACCTTTTCCTCCATGGTCCTGGCCTGGCGGTAGCGCCGCTCATGGGCCGCCAGGGCGCCAGGATTTCCCCCGCATCTGGCCCTGCTCCTGGAAAACCGTTCATCCAGGGACATTTCCTGTTCCCCTTGGATCCATTTATCCGCCAGGTATACCACCGAGGTTTCGTTGATGATTTCATGCTCCAGGTCATGATGGCAGCGTATGATCTCAGCCACCAGGGGATAGCCCTCCCTTGTGAGGACCCTGGCCCCTTCCGCGGCATGGTCCTTCCTGTCCCTGACCACGTCGTGCAGCAGGGCCGCGCTGTGTATCAGCTCCATATTGACATAATATCCGGCCTCCTTAAGCGCACTCCCCAGACGGTCCGCCTGCTGCGCCACGGCCATACAGTGGAGCCTTACACGCTCCGGGGTCCCATAGTGGTCCCATATGTCCCTGCACTCCCTGTCACAGGGGGATATCCTTGGTTTCCTGCCAGACTCAGCGGCAAAGACAGCTCCCCTGTCGTCAACTATGATCCGGCTGATCCCGCCGTAGGGCTGGGTCAGCGCCCTGGAGGTGTTAAGTGGATGGCCCGTAAGCCCGGCCAGATAACAGCAGTTAATCCCTGCATGGGCCACTGCCACCACATCCCCCTGCGTATGTGAAAGGATATGCTTAATGGTGTGGTCCATCCGCATAAGTCCGTGCTCCCGGCCCTCCCCCAAAAGAGGTTCGGATTCCAGTTCCTTCTTAAGGTCGCAGAGAGGGACATTTTCCCACTCCCCCATATCAAGCTCGGCCAGTCCCTCTGTCTCCAGCACAGGGAACCTGCCTCCCGCAAGGATTTTAGCGGTTTCCACCGAACGGGCCAGGGGACTGCAGAAGACCGCCTCCACGGGCCTGGTGCGGAAATACTCCCCCAGATCCTCTGCCTGTTTCCTGCCCACCTCATTAAGCGGAAGGTCGGTGCGGCCGATGCAGCGCCTCTTTCCTCCCGGAAAATCCACCATGCCATGCCTTACAAGATATACCGTCCTCATATATCCTCCTTTAGCCGTAAAGCCCCTTTCCGAAATATTTCCGGAAAATCACTTCCGTGCTCCGTGAAACCTCTGCAACCATCTGTTCATAGCCTTCTAAAAGCCTTGTGCCTTCCTCTGTCAGGCTGGAGCCGCCTCCGCCCATGCCCCCGGTCCTGCGGTTGACCACCGGGATTCCCAGCTGACGCTCCACTTCCTTTATCATCCTGGTCCCCTTGCTGTAGGAAAGCCCAATCCGCAGGCAGGCCTCCTGGATGGAGCCGGTCTGGCGAATCATATGGAGGAGCTGTCCTGTACCCGGCCCGAAGAACACATCCCCGGCCCTGAGCCTGACCTGCACCAGAGGGCTGATCGGATGCCCCATGCCCCTCCTGTAATTCCATTCAACCAGTTCCTGGTACTCCTCCTTTGTGTCCACATCGCGGTAAATCCCCTCATCCTCCACTTCCAGGTCCGTGACGCTGATGCCGGATTCCTCAATGGCCCCCCTGAGTCCCCGTCCGCCCTCATAGGCGCACAGCTGCCCTGCTATCTCATTTTGGAACATGATTGGATGCCCAGGCTCGCCTTTGCACACGGTGCGCACGATCCCGGCGTCAATCATCAGCACCTGGCGGATGGTCCGGGGCATGATGGCCGGTGTATCCATGGGCATCACCATAATCCGCTCACATTGTCCGGCAATGGCTTTCAAGCCCAGCCTGACCGAATCAAACATCTGCGTTTCCCTGTACCGTTCGTTCCTCACAAACCGAACGCCTGCATGGGAAAGATGGCGTTCCAGCTCCTCTGCCCGGTATCCCGTCACCACCACCAGGGGCGATACCTCCAGGCGCTTTAACATCATGACAATATGCAGCGCAATGGTAGAATCCCCAAAGGGCAGCATAGGCTTAAAATCCCCCATCCTGGATGAAAGTCCCGCCGCCACCAGCACGGCTCCTGTCTTCTTCATGGCCTCACCTGCTTTCATATTGACATTATTATATCAGAGGCGGGAAGGGGTTGATAGTAGTGTGGGATACAGGGTTTGCATATGTGACATGGAACAGGATGTTTTTCATGATGATCGGAATGCAAAAAAAGGCCTGCGGCTTCCTCCTTCCATCACGAAGCCGCAGACCTTTTCATTTAATCCTGTGCGCCTGGTTCACGGATATTTCCTATCAGGCTTATCCTTCCAGCAGGCTCCTGCCGTTGGACCCAATCACTTCTTTATACCATGCATAGCTGTCCTTCTTATACCGGGTCATGGGCGCTCCTTCCTCTTCCTCCCGGTCCACATAGATGAATCCATACCGCTTCTGGTACCCGTTCAGCCAGCTGAGCAGGTCCGTGAATGACCATGTGCAGTAAGCCAGCACCTCGCAGCCTTCCTGGATGGCCCGGGCCAGGGCCTTTAAGTGTTCCTTCAGATACTCAATCCGGTAGGCATCATGGATGCACCCGTCCTCTTCCTTCTTGTCAAATGCCCCCAGCCCGTTTTCAGATATCACAATGGGAAGGCCGTACCGGCTGGTAATCTCACGGCAGCAGAACTGAAGTCCCACCGGGTCAATGCTCCAGTCCCAGTCAGTTGTCATCAGATAGGGGTTGGCGGGATTTTTGTAGATTCCCGGGATGCCCACTTCCTGGGCGGAGCCTTTTACCCCGGTTGTATTCATGGTTCCGTACGGCGTCACACCGTCCGGCGGGTTGTATTCACACACACAGCTCTGGTAATAGTTCACTCCCATGAAGGTGATTTCCGCTGCCGCGCGCCTCAGGACGGACTCGTCCCCCGGCTGCATCCTGGGCGCTATTCCCTGCTCCTTCAGATAAGCCATGGCTGCCTTAGGGTAGCGGCCGTAAGCATACACGTCCATCCACCAGTAATTCTTCAGGTCATCGTAGTTGCATTTTGCCATTGCATTTTCCGGGCGGCAGTCCAGGGCGTAGGACGGGGTATAGGCAAAGCTGGCGCCGATGTGTCCCTTGCCCCCCATTTCCCGGTATTTAAGCACTGCTTTGGCGTGGGCCATGAACGCGTGATGGTTTACCTGATAGAACATCTTCCGGTCATCAAAATGCCCCGGGGGATGCTGGGCCGTAAGCCATCCAAGGGAGGTGAAGATATTCTGTTCATTTAATGTAATCCAATATTTAACCTTATTCCCGAAACGGCTGAATAAGGTTTGGGCATAGGCCACGTAATCGTCGATAATCCGCGGGCTTTCCCAGCCGCCGTAGGAATCAACCAGGGCCTGGGGCAGGTCCCAGTGGTAGATGGTGACCATGGGTTCGATATGGTGTTTCAGGCATTCATCGATAAGGGACTCATAGAAGGCCAGCCCCTTCTCGTTGACCTCACCGCTTCCAGACGGGTAAATCCTTGCCCAGGCCACGGAAAAGCGGTACGTCTTAAGCCCCATTTCAGCCATGAGGGCAATGTCCTCCCTGTATCTGTGGTAATGGTCCACCGCCACGTCCCCGGTGGTGGCCTTGAAGGTTTTTCCCGGTATGCGCACAAAGGTATCCCAGTTGGTCAGTCCCTTCCCGTCATCCAGGTATCCGCCCTCTACCTGATACGCGGCAGATGCGCTTCCCCAGAGAAAACCTTCCGGGAACTGGTTTGCTTTTATCTGAATCATGATTTTCCTCCTTGTTTAACATGTATTGCACTTATTTAGAAAGTGAATGGAACAAAAAGCGGATGGGACCGGTATTCATCTGACGGACAGGATGGGGTCCAATGCGGCAACCGTGCCGTTGCCAGATGAAGCGACTTCCCTGTATCGGTCCGTGTTGGATACAATCACAGGCGTAGTGATGTCATAACCCGCGTCCAGGATTTCCTGTACGTCAAAGGTCAGAAGCATTTCCCCCTTTTTGACCGTGTCCCCGGTGCGCTTCAGCGGATGGAAGTGCCGGCCCTTCAGGTTCACGGTGTCAATGCCCACGTGGATGATCAGCTCAATACCCGTATCGCTTACCAGCCCCACCGCGTGCCCTGTCTCAAACATGACGGATACGGTTCCGTCGAACGGTGCCGCCACGGTTCCTGCCGATGGGATGACGGCGGTTCCTTTCCCTAATACTTCATTTGCAAAGGTGGCGTCCTTTACTTCGCTGAGGGGTATCTGTTTTCCTGCCAGGGGACTTGGGATTGTGAATGTTTCCGCTGGTTCGTCCGCTGCCTGGATGACGGCGGTTTCCTTGCCTGACGCCTTCATTTCCCCTGACTCTTCCACTTCTGCTTCCACCTTCTCGTCCTCATACGCCACATCCTCATCTGCCTCATCCTCATCCACCACATCCTCAAACCCGATGATTAATGTGGCGATGAATGCAACTACCACGGTAAGCAGGATGGTCAGCGCCGCAATGACCAGGCTCATGGGACGGCTGTCCTCCACGTACTGTACGATGGTCACGATGGCGGGGGTTGCGATGCCGAAGCATTTCATCTGGAAAAAACCTCCGAACAGTCCTCCGGCCAGCGCGCCGATACACGCCCCCAGCATGGGTTTCTTCAGCCTCAGGGTGACCCCGTAGAGCGCAGGCTCGGTTATGCCTGCCACAAGGGCGGAGAATGCGGAGGAACCTGCAACCTGTTTAAAATCCTTGTTCTTACTTTTCAGTGCAACGGCCGCGGAAGCAGCGCCCTGGGCCATATTGGAGCAAAGCTCGCCAATGCAGATAAAGTTCTCAAATCCCGTTGTGGCTATCATTCCCAGCTTAATGGGCGTAAACGCGTGGTGCATGCCTGCCATGACAACAAATGGATATATTCCCGCGACCAGCCCGATTGCAATGAATCCCAGCTTGTCGTGGATGAAGTAGACCGCATCTGACAGGACATTTCCCATAATAGCGCCCAGCGGCCCAAGGACAATCAGGGCAATGGGAGCCTCAATCAGCATGACCAGCATGGGTCTTAAGAAGTTCTTGGTGATGACCGGAGTAATCCTGTCAGCCAGCTTTTCCACGTATTTCAGCGACCATACGGCCAGGATGATGGGGATGACCGAGTAGGAGTAGGACGCATAGGTGACCGGTATTACACTCAGGAAATGAATGGTCTGCCCTGCGTCGCGGGCCTGGCCCATCATGCTGATGAAATTAGGATGCAGCATGACGAGTGCGATACTGGCCGAATAATATACGTTTGTGCCAAACTTCCTGGAAGCCGAGACCGCAATCAGCACAGGCATAAAAAAGAACGCGCCGTCGCCGATTACGCTGAGCAGCTGATATGTCTCACCCGCGGTGTCCAGGATTCCGATCATCGGAAGCAGGGTAAGGAGGACCTTAATCATGGCCGCGCCGATGATGGCCGGGATGACCGGAGTCATGATGCCGGAAATGGTATCCATCAGCATGGAGAACAGGTTCTGCTTTTCTTTTGGTTTCCTCTGTTTCTCAGGAACCTTATCTGAGAAATCCCCCAGCCTGCACAATTCCGCGTAAACGTTAGCCACGTCGTTGCCGATAATGATCTGGTACTGGCCAGCCTTCTTCATGATTCCCATAACGCCCTTTGTCTTTTTTACCGCCTCGTCATCCACCACGGACTCATCCTTCAGGGTAAAACGCAGCCTTGTCATACAGTGGATCAGGCTGACTACATTTTCACTGCCGCCCACACGCTGTAAGATTTTTTTTGCCATCACTTCATAATCCATATCATCCACCTCTTCTTCATGATTGAAATAAATAAAGACCTGATTACAAAAGGCACACCTTCCCGGGGTCTGCGCCTTTCATAACCAAGTCTTGCTTAACTTAATAATAACAAACTTAATCATCATCTATTCAGTTGTCCCTTTAACGGATGCCGCTCCATCCGGTCAGGGGAGTTCCCTCTCCTCATCCAATATCCGCTTTAAATGGATCAGTAAGTAGAGCTGTTCATCCACGGATAAGGTGTAACTGTACTGCTTTTTAATAAAATCAGCCACTTTCCTGACGCCGGAATAAGCCTCCTCATTCTGGGCCACAAGCACCTGGTAGATTTCTTTCATGCTGTCCTGGTAAGCCCCGTGGTCAAACACCCTTGCTGAGAAAAACTTCAGGTGCGTCACAAACCGCTGGTAGGAAACGGAGTCCTCATGGAACTCAATCTTAAAATGGAACCTGACAATCTGCAGGATGGCGTTCATCAGCTCCGTTATCTTCTGGATGTCCATCATCTTACTGTTATCCAGTTCCGAGGTCACGATGTGCATGGCGATGAAGGCCGCCTCATCATCCCCCAGGTCTATTCCGGTTTCCTCAAGGACCCAGCCCACCGCCATTTGCCCTATGGCATATTCCTTTTCATAGAACCTGCGCATATCCATCTTCATCATGTTCTTCAGGGCAATGCCGGACCGGAGGCGTTCCACCGCTGAATTGATATGGTCGGTGAGCGTGATATATAACACGTCATTCACCTTTAGCCCCTCATTCCTCGCCGCATCCACCACCCGCCCTGCAATGCCCAGGTACTGCTCGGAAACGGACTGGACGATCTGCTGGAGCCTGCGGCTGTCCTCACCGCTTCGCAGGCAGTATGTCTTGTCAATTAATTCCTCGGCCAGCTGTTCGCCTTTCTTTTTCTGAAACCCGATTCCCGGCCCGGTGACAATGACCTCCCGTCTGTCCTTATCCAGCGTTACAACTGCATTTGTGTTCAGGACTCTGATTATCTTCAATGACCCTTCCTCCATAAAACCGGCATGTCATGGGAGCGTATAATCCAACTCCCCGCCAAATAAAAAAACTGCTTATAATACTACCCAAAGTATCATAAACAGTCTTGCTTACCCTAACGTAATAACAAACTTGTTTTTCTGAAATCACTATAGCACCTTCAATACAGATTTGTCTAGTGGTAATTTCAGATTCAGTATTTTTACTATTTTGTAAGGTGGTTTTTTGTCTATTATTCACAATACGTCCTGGACATCCATCCGTTCAATCTTAAAGATGACCGGGCGGGTCCCGTCATTGCAGCATGCAATCATCATCTTCTCATCATTGGTCCAGCCTTTCATGATGGAGCCGCCCTGGAGGGCCGTATACACATACCGGCTGACGGCATCCCATGCCTCAGAGCAGAATTTCCCGTCCAGCATATGCCAGAAATCGTCCCTGGCCCTATTCCGCTCTAAAATGAACTCCTGGCCAACTTCAAACATGGGGCATGGGCCTGACTTCGGGTCCGCCAGATACTGCTCCTGTAAATCCTCATAACACTCCTTGCGTATTACCGTAATCTTACACCTGTGTTCCATTCTTCCCATCCTTTCATTTTCTTTTACCCTGGGGTATCCGCATGTTAGGGCGTGTTTGAAATTGCAAATATTTCCTCCAGATGGTATAGTAAGCTTAACTTACACATATGCCGAGGTGGTACCATGCAGACTCCCCGTTATTATTTTGCTCATGATTATGACCCGTTTCATGGATATTTCCTTTCCCAGCCCCATCAGAAAAAAGCCTTTAAAAAAGGAGACTTTCTCTGGAAGCCAAACCAGCCCCACGGTAAGATATATTACATCCTTTCAGGCATGGCCATGCACTATGTCAATCACGAAAACGGCCATAGGAAAATCATCAGCTTCCATGGCAGCGGCACCGTCTTCCCCGGCTACCACCGGCTGGATTTCAAGATAGAACTTTCCCTTATCGTGGAAGCCCTCACGGATATGGAGGTCTTAGAGTTCACAAAGGACGGATTCCAAAACATGTTTGAGACAAATGTGGACCTCAGCGAAAAGGTCGTGGATTGGTATGCCATGTATGTGAACCGGTTCCTGTTTGAATCCGCACATCAGGAATACAATACATCCCTTATGAAAATCTGCAACCTGTTATATCTTCTGACAGAAAACCGCTTATCCTGTTCCTCCTCAGCCATTGACATGACCCAGGATGAGATTACCGATATACTGGGCCTGAGCCGGGTCCATGTGGCACGCGGCCTGTCGGAACTCCGGGAAAAAAACATCATCCTCACCCAGAGGAAACAGATCCATGTAACTGACCTGCCTGCCCTGGAAACGTATTGTTCGGAGGAGACACGCTCCTAGCAGCGGCCTGCAACGCCCTGGTATCTGCGCAAGGCCGTACTGGTATTTTAATTCCTTCCTAATACGCTGCATCCCCATTATAAAAGGACGGCGGTTGATTGTCTGTAAAAAATGATACACATATAAATAAAAATACAAAAGGCCGGTATATCCATTGTCATGGGTTTCCGGCCTCGCTGCTGCATATCTATGAAAATCTGCGCCTCTTATTCTGTTTCATCTTTCCATATCCTTCATCAAAGCAATTCGGCTGAAACAGCCCAAGCCTACTCCTGTCCGTCCAGCAGCCGTTCAAACTCCGCCTGGGGTACCGGGCGGTAGAATACGTAGCCCTGGACATAGTCACATCCAATCTGCTTCAGCATCTCCACCTGGCTTTCGGATTCCACGCCCTCTGCCACTGTCCGTATATTGAACTTGTGGACCAGTTCAACAATCCCCTGTACAACGGCCATATCCCGCTCAGGGTCATTGCTTTCCGAAAAGAAAAAGCGGTCAATCTTAAGCACGTCAATGGGCAAGGTCTTTAACAGGCTCAGGGATGAATAGCCCTTGCCGAAATCATCAATGGAGCAGGAAAACCCGGCCTGCTTCAGCTGATCCACAATACTGGTCAGCAGGCTGGTATTGTCAATGGCAATGGATTCTGTAAATTCGATTTCCAGCAATTCGGCGGGAATCTGGTAATGGTCCCGGATTTCCACATACCGTTTCACGAAGTTCTGGTCAAAAAACTGAAGCCGCGAGACATTGACGGAAACCGGAAGCACACGCCTGCCCGCCTTCAGCCGTCCGTTTAAGAACCGGCAGACTTCTTCAAACACATACTGGTCCAGTCGGTCAATCATATATTTACGTTCAAACACCGGAATGAACCGGTCCGGGGGAATGATGGAACCGCTCTGTGACTTCCAGCGCACCAGGGATTCAGAACAGGCTATCTTTCCCGTGCCCAGCTCTACCTTTGGCTGGTAAAACACGGTAAATTCGTGATTTTCCAGGGCGGCCAGCATACTGCTCTCCACATTTTTTTCCTCACGGAGACGGTTGCGTATACTCTCATCATAAAATACATAGTTGGAATGGGTTCCGTTCTTCACTGTCTTGCGCGCGAAGTTGGCCCGGTCCAGGAAACCGTCAATCCTCAAATCCTCCACGACGTCCTCCACACAGCAGATGCCGCAGCAGGTGGGCACGGACTGCCTGTTATGGGAACTGTGCATGAAACGGATGATTTCCGTATCCGCCTCCCGCTGTCTTGCCGCCACCTCTTCCCGGTCCTGGTAACGGAGCAGAAGGACGAAATTATCCGCTGACACGCGTCCGCAAAGCTCCCCATCCCCCACCATCCTGTTTAATATTTCCCCGTACCGTTTCAGGATACTGTCCCCGTACGCATACCCGAAAACATCGTTGATGTACTTGAAATCTGAAAAATCCGTATAGACAAACGCTATTTTCCCGTCATGCCCCGCATCCAGATACCGCTGGGCTTCTTCCTTGAAGGCATCCAGCTGGTATACGCCGGTCAATGTATCCCTGCGGGCCAGGTCATTCAGCTTTTGGTTGGTATCCTCCAGGTGCAGCAGCTTTTTCCAGTAGGCCCATATGATGAACAGCCATGTAAGCAGCATGATGATAAGCATTACGATACAGATTACATTCAGTCCCTGGATACACCTTGCCGCATATTCGTCCGCTGCAAAAACCGTGTCGTTGGCCTGCTTAAAGTAGACTTCACTCAGGGACAGAAGGGTTGTCCCGTCATCCAGGCCATTGCGGTAGGCTGATATCTGGACTTTCATTTCTTCCCACATAGCGCTAAGTCCAGCCAGCTTCTGCTGATAATTGCTGTCTTTTGGAAGGGGCAGCCCATACTCGCCGTCCCCTGTTTCCAGTTCCTTAAGGATTCCATCCAGGTATTCAATAAGCGGTTCACTCGGCTGGTCCATCAGCTCCAGCTTCACCAGGCGCTGGGTGGCTCCCCGTACAATCCCCACATAATTAACCAGCCGGCTGTAATGCTGGGACTGCGACACCGTATGCAGGGTCATTCCACCAAACAGCATAAGCAGCAGGAACAGGACAACCAGTCCACTTTTCAAAAAACGTTTCATATTCAACCCCCATCAGCCTTTTGCAGTGTCCTTCCCCGCAATCCCCCAAGGCTGTACTTTTATCTTTCAGCTTATATAAACCGGCTTATCCCACGATTTTTCCGTTTTCATCCCTGTATATACCCCGGCTCCGCATTCCCTGCATACAGCTACAGGATAGAGGAAAGGTCTCCCCTTCCGGAGAGACCAGCGGCAGGTATATGGATTTACTTTTCACGTTCGTTCAGGTATAGTCCTGCTCATTTAATGCTTTGTCCATTATACCTTATTTTTTTGTAAAACGCAATCCGGTTACGGGGATATATATGGTACACAACAATGAGGCAATGGGGTTAGTCCGGTCACCGGAAATGGCCTGGAGACAGGTAATTCCACGTCATTCCCTTTTCATGCCTGCCCATAAGTGTCCAGAAATTGACCTATCTGCTCCAGTTCTGCACTGCCATTGGTTGCGAACCTGTAAAATGGGATATGATACTGCCCTAGAATCAACATGCGCAAAGGTTGGTGGCATATAATATTAAATGTCAGATGCGGACGTTCACTGAGCATACCCGTAATTGCGCCATACATGATATAAAGCTGCAAGAGCACTTCAGGTTTCAGCTTCTACCTGGGCGTGATTTTGGAAAAGGGCATTTCCTGTTCGTCACAATACTGCTCAAAAGCTATCCATCGTATATCCCTTTATTTCAGCTTTTTCATTACCCCCGCTTATTCTGCTTCAGGGTCCTGTCCTGCATATCCCTTCATGATATTTAAAATATCATCCCCGTATTTCCCTGCCTTAACCGGTCCAAAACCGGGGACAGACTGTAACTCCTGCTTTGATGCAGGCATTGCCGCAATCAGATCTGCCAACTGATTATTATTAAATATATAATAAGGCTTTATCTTTTCTTCCCTGCTCTTTTCTAAACGATACGCCTTTAATTTATCGCACAGTTCCGTGTTTCCGTCAGCCGTTTTACTCCCATTCCCCTCCTCCGTTTTTCCTGAATCCACCACCATGAACTGCTGATACTTTTGGGTATAGTCCTTCTCAACTTCCTTATGTAATTTCAAAAATGATTCCGCCCAGCTTTTCATCTTGTCATCAGAATCTTCCAGTTCCTTAGATGACTTATATTGCTCTTTTATATAAGCAATCAACTGGTCTCCCCGTATCACCTTTTCCCTGATTTCCTTTTTGGCATACCTGGCATTCAAAACAGTCTTGGGATTGGCCAGCACCACAACAGATTTATAAAAATCCCCAAAATACTTGTCTGCCATAAACCGGGTCACTACATTTCCTTTAGTTCCGGTTTTTATGAATTTCAGAAGATCCATATGGCGTTCATTCTGCGTAACCGGTGAATAAATTCCCTCTTTCGTTTTCCGCCCGCCTAGTTCCAATGTCCGGATGAATTCTCCTTTGCTGTTAATCTCAATATTCCCAAACAGGTTTTTGCATTCAATTAAAAAGCACATTTTCCTGGTAACCACAATATAATCTATCTGTGCACTCAAATCCCCAGCTTCCAGATAAATATCATGCAAGATATACATAGGCATATGACTATTTTTCAGTTCATATGCAATCTGGTTTTCCCCCAGGATACCATATTCCAGAAACTTTATGTCCTGGCGTATTTTCTTCTGTCCTTCCGGGGACAGTTGCGGTTCTAATTTTTTTAACACAGCCAGCTGTCTCTGCGCGTCACTGCTCTCCTTCAGGAAAACAGGTTCCTTCATTTTATCAAAAAATCCCATATGGATATCCCCCCTCTATCTTTCATCTGCTGCATAGAAATCTTAGCTATGTAAGTAATTCCTGATAACAACAATTATATAGTAACATAACGGAAAAATCTATATTGGCGGGAAATAAATCCCCCTCCCATTCCTATATCCGTTATCATATCCCTGCAAGAGGGATGGGGTATTATTATGTCTTATCGTACAAACCTGTATCTCCAAATGGCAGAAAAATGCCGGCCACATACCCCCATCAGATTCCCTGTAAAAAACGGTGAGGCATGTCTGTCCATGCTCCCACCGTCTTCCTATCAGGCCATATCCATCCCGTCTTTAATTTTACACGGTCCCACGTGCCTAAATCCTACTTCCGCTTCCCATCCCCGGACCAAAGCTTCCGGTATCCTACCGGTGTCAGGTTGGTGAAGCTTTTAAAAATCCTGCAAAAGTATTGGGAATTGCCGAATCCTGTCAGGCTTGCTATATCCGTTATGCTCAGATTGAAATTCCACAGTAATTCCTTTGCCTTATTAACCCGCAATGTGTTGATGTACTGGGAACTGTTCATCCCGATCTCCTCCTGGAACCGCTTCCTTATATACCGGGAACTGATTCCGTAATCCACGCTGAGCCGCTCCATGTCTATTACTTCCGTGAAATTATCATTGATATACTGTACAATCTGCCCAAACCTGTCGTTCTTTCTTGGTACATACCGGTCCTCTTCCTTATACTTTTCCGACAGGGATACATACAGCGCGGCCAGCTGCAGATCCATCTGCAAAAGGCCCGCCCCATCCGGATGTGCGGCATTTTTGTGTCTGCAGATCATTTCTATATAATCGCAGATGGACTCGCAGTTGGAGCATTTCCTGTACTGCCGTCTTCCCCCCAGTTCATCCAAAAACCGGTTTTCATATTGCCTGGCAGGAACCTGTATCTTCATCTCCAGCTGTGTCAGACGGCAGCTCTGCTTCAGGTTCACCATGAAGGAATGGGGCGTATGGCGGTAAATGATGATGCATTCCCCTTTTTTCATGGGCACGAACTCATCCCCAATCCCCATAAGGCAGCAGCCCGCGGCCACATAATTAATTTCAATTTCCTCGTGTTCATGGCGCTCAAACTTATAGCTGGATGGGAAACGGAATACGCCCACCTTATAGATGTCCGTCCTATAATCCCTGTCCTGCATCAGCTCCATCAGTTCCGCCCGTTCCATACGCATCCTTCCATCTCCTTTCTGCCATCACAGGCAGGAGGCACGGCAACCTGCCCGCGCCTCCTGCCTCCAGGAACACATCCAAGATTTATTTCATGATTTTATCCAGCGCCTGTTTCAGGTCGCTTACCAGGTCCTCTGCCGGTTCCATCCCCAGATACAGGCGGATCAATCCGCCAGGGATGTGGGCCTCCTTCAGATACGCCTCATTATCGCCATGGTTCTGGGGCAGGATCAGGCTCTCAAATCCGCCCCAGCTGACCCCGATCTGGAATATCCCACATGCGTCCGCCACTGTCCTCACATCCTCAAAGGCATCTGTGTGAAGGTCTATGGACAGCAGGCTTGTATACCCTGTCAGGTACCTGTCTGCCAGTTCCTTTTGTTTTCCGGTAAAACAGAGGGGATGGTTCACAGTCTTGACCATGGGATGGTCCTTAAGCATTTCCACTACGGCCTGTGTGGTACGGGCCTGGTGTTCCAGACGCGCCTCCAGGGAACGCAGTCCCCTGATCAGCAGCCAGGCTTCGAAAGGACCGATGGCCGCGCCGCTAAACTGGTGCCCTATCTCAAATATCCGGTCCACGATCTCATGCCTTGATATGACAGCCCCGGCCATTACATCGCTGTGTCCGCCAATGTACTTTGTGCAGGAATGGATTACGATATCCACCCCATGGGTAAGCGGTTTCTGATAAAACGGGGTTGACCATGTATTATCTGTCATGGTAAGGATGTCATGGCGCCGCGCAATATCCACTATCGTATCGATATCCAGCATGTACATCATCTGGGTGGATGGGCTTTCATAATAAATGATCTTTGTATTCGGTTTCACATACTGTTCTATTTCCCCGGCATCCTGGACAAACACATTCGTACATTCCACATGGAACTTTTCCAGGGTCTTCGAATAAATGGTCGCCGGTCCATATACATTGTTCACCAGCAGGATGTGGTCTCCTGCCTCCAAAAGGGTAAATAATGTGGCTGATATGGCCCCCATTCCGGAACCGAACACCTTTGCCTGTTCCCCGCATTCCAGTTTGGCCAGTTTCTTCTCCAGGATTTCCGTAGTGGGATTCACCCCGCGGCAGTACAGATGGTTCTCCCTTTCATGGTTGCTTGCTTCAATGAATGCGTCAAATGTATCGAATGTAAACAGCGTGGTCTGCACGATCGGCGGCGTGACCGCCCCATAGTAGTTGCTGTTATCCTCAAAATAGTGCTGGCATATAGCCGCATCCTTCCATTCATTTCCATTTACATGTTTCATGATCTGCTTCCTTTCTTCTCCTCTGAATAACATACGTGGTCTTATGATTGTGCTGCCGCTTTCCTGTCATCTATCCCTGCCCTTTTTCCTGTCTTATAGGAAAATGCAAACTTCCCGATACTCTTATAGGTACATGCATAGAAGATTGACATCAGGGTACAGGACCAGTTAAATATAGAGAACGGCAGGTAATCAATGGTTGCAACCCCCAAAGTGGTAGCCATATAGATACCGGATATGGTCCACGGCATGATACCTTCCGTCACTGTCACGAAATCCTCCAGTACCCTTGACAGGTTCTGTTCCTTCAGATCCAGTTCCTCGAACTTCTTTCCGAATATGTCCGCTACCAGGAAATAGGAAATGTAGGAGTTCTGCGCAATGGCTACAATGGCGGCAGCCGAAAAACCGGCCGCATTCACCACGGAGGTAATGGTCTTCAAGGGTTTCATGACATGCTTAAGGGCGATTTCCAGGCAGTTGGTCAGCTGGATGATCCCGCCAAAGGTAAAGGCTATGATGACATAGATGACGCCCTCGAACATGGAGGCAGCGCCGCCGCGGTTGAGCAGGGTAAGGATTTCCCCTGACAGCTCCTTTCCCGGAAATGCAGCCGCCGCAGAGAAACCGGATTTAGCTGCCGTGAATACAATGTCATGACCAAACCCCTGGATGGTCAGTCCCAGCACCATGGCCACTGCCGAGGACAGGATCAACACCGGAACAGTGGGCTTCTTAAGGATTGCGCCGCCGATGACAAGGACTGGCGGAAGTACAAGGAACGGGCTGAAACGGAAATTGGCAGACAGGTCCCTGAGCATGTTGGTATATATCTCTGAATCAATGGTACTGGATTTAAACTGGAGTCCCATGACTGTAAACGCAACGCAGGCTATGATCATGGCCGGTATGGTTGTGACAAACATCTGCTTAATATGGTCATAAAGGTTAGCCTTTGCAGCTAATGCGGACATGTTCGTGGTATCTGACAGAGGTGACATTTTATCCCCGAAGTATGCGCCTGAGATAACCGCTCCTGCAACCATGGGAAGAGGCACACCCAGCCCCACTCCCACTCCGATCAGGGCCACGCCGATGGTTCCCACGGTTCCCCACGATGTGCCTGTGGCAATGGAAATGAACACACTGACCCAGAATGCGGTCAAAAGGAGGAAGTTAGGGTTTACAATCTTAAGTCCATAGTAAATCATGGCCGGAATGACGCCTCCTGCCATCCAGGTCCCTACCAAAAGCCCGATGCTGAGCAGGATCAATATGGCGGGCATGGCTTCCGCTATCTTCTTTGATACCGCCCCCGTAATGTCATCCCAGGAATATCCCAGATAAAGTGCAAACAGGCCCGCTATGACGGCTGCCACGGTTAACATGATGATACCATCAACCTTCAGGACTGTAAATCCAATTATTAATGATGCAAGAATCAATACAACCACACATACTGCCTGTCCGTTGGTAGCTGTGCGTATTTCCCTTTTTTTATTCTCCATTTTTTATCCCTCTCCATCCTGTTTTTTACATGATTCCGTACGTCTCAAAGGCTTCCTTGGCAGGCATCCCCTTCTTAATGGCTTCCCCCACGGTCTTCTCGCCCGTGGCTTTTTCATAGGATTGCCGGATTACCTCCCCTTCAATTTCCCTGGGAATGACCACCACCCCGTCCATGTCCCCGAATATGATATCCCCCGGGCGGATCCGTACCCCTTCTATCTCAATGGGCACCCTGTAGTCAATCACCTTGCCCCTGGGCGCCTGGTCCTGCGCATATCTTCCGTAGGAAAAACACGGAAAGCCTAATTCCTCAATTCCTTTTGTATCCCGGTGGAACCCATTTACCACAGCTCCCGCCGCACCCAGGATCTGCATGCGGGTACACATCAGTTCCCCCACCAATGCGTAATCCGGGGAAGCGCCCGTGCATATGTACACCTCATCCTCTTTTATATCATCCAAAGCTTCCAGCATCAACCCAAACGGCTTGTTCATCACCGGATTATGGGAATCCGATACGTCCTCAAAGGCATCTGCCTCCAGGACGGTCATGGCCCTTCCGGCCACCACCATGCCCTTATCCAGGGGCTGTATCCTCCACGGAAGGAATTGATGGTAATAATGCATCTTATCCAATATATCCCCTATGACGGCTGAATACAACACTTCCCTCATTTTCCCAAATAATTCCTTGTCATCCGACCACTGCATCTGCATCCTCCTCATTCCACCACAGCCCCCTGGGCTGCTGATCTGCTGATTTTCCTGTATGTTTCCAGGTACCCTGGTTCTATCTGTTTCTCCGGTACGCTCCACCGTGCCATCCGCTCACGCAGTTCCCCTTCGGGTACGTCCAGCGTCAGTTTCCTGTCCGGTATATCCATAATGATGCGGTCCCCGTCCTCAACAACGGCCAGCAGGCCGCCCTCAAACGCTTCCGGTGATATATGTCCCACAAAGCATCCGCGGTT
>OLOS01000213.1_pt1 | contig 68254 bp, 65 predicted proteins | sample 1672631 | NCBI WGS metagenome assembly OLOS01 (sample SAMEA3136707, study PRJEB25190) | human gut metagenome | biome: human gut; feature: human-associated habitat; material: faeces | place: Austria | collected 2013
GTGCGCCGGCAATCTTCTGGCCAGGCATAACTGCCTGGTGGAAGGGTCCTTCGGATACGGGGCGGCATTTTAACCGTTTGATTTGGGAAAGGAGGCAGGACCTGCAGTCTGGGACCGCAGGGAAAGCATATGAGTGATACGATATTGAAAATGCAGGGAATATCTAAATTTTACGGCGGTATCAAAGCCCTGGAGAAAGTGGACTTTGAACTGTACCGGGGAGAAATCCTGTGCCTCTTGGGGGAAAACGGGGCAGGCAAGTCAACGCTGATGAAGATACTCTCCGGCGTGATTGAGCCTTCGGAAGGTGAGATTTTCCTGGAAGATAAGAAGATAAACATTAAGAACCCAAACATAGCCCACCACCTGGGAATCAGCACGGTCCATCAGGAACTGGTACAGTTTGCGGACATGACCATCATGGAGAACATCTATATGGGAAGGTATCCAAAAAAGGGCGGCCTGGTGGATTTTAAGACACTGAAGGAGAAGACCCTGGAGCTGATGGACAGCCTGGATATCCATTTCAATCCCTTTTCCTATATCAGGGACTTAAGCGTGGCACAGAGACAGATGGTGGAAATCATGAAGGCCGTGTCCTTTGACTCCAAGATCATTATCTTTGATGAACCCACGTCTTCCCTGACAACCGAAGAAACCACGGTGCTGTTCCGCATCATTGCGGACCTTAAGAGCAGGGGCATTTCCATGGTATACATATCCCACAGGCTGGAGGACATCTTTGCAATCGGGGACAGGATCACGGTCCTTCGGGACGGCAGGAACTCAGGCGGGGGAATGGTAAGTGAACTGAATACGGACCAGGTCATATCCCTGATGGTTGGAAGGAATGTGGAAAACCAGTTTCCCAAGGTCCATGTGGATATCGGGGAGGAAATCCTCAGGGTAGAGCACATAAACAATGAGTATGTCAAGGATGCGTCCTTTGTACTGCATAAAGGGGAAATCCTTGGTTTCGGAGGATTGGTGGGCGCGGGACGGACCGAGCTCATGAGGGCTGTCATGGGACTTGATAAGGCATCGGGGACCATCTATAAGAATGGGAAGGTGATTGTGAACCACAACCCCACGGAGGCCATCCGCAATAAATTTGCCCTGGTTCCTGAGGACAGGAAGGACCAGGGGCTGGTACTGTTGTTGTCCATCCTCAAGAACATCGAGATGAGTTCCCTTCCGGAGCTGTCCTCAGGCGGCTTCATGAACTCCCAGAAGGAAAGGGAGTGCGCGGCTGAATATATGAAACGCCTGCAGGTAAAGGCAGCGGATGTCAACCAGGCGGCCGGGGATTTAAGCGGCGGGAACCAGCAGAAGGTAGTAATCGCAAAATGCCTTGCCACCAGGCCGGATATCCTGATTTTAGACGAACCCACCCGGGGCATTGATGTGGGTTCCAAGGCAGAGATTTATGAGATTATGAATCAGCTGGTATTGCAGGGGGTATCCATCATCATGATTTCCTCTGAACTTCCGGAACTGCTTAATATGAGCGACCGGATCATCATCATGAGGGAAGGGAAGATAACCGGCGAGCAGAACATGGGAGAAGCAACGGAAGAAACAGTAATGAAGCTGGCAACTAAGGAGGCAGTTTAATCATGAAAAATAAATCCATCCAGAAAGTATTGAACAATTCCAATTTTAAATCTTATTCCGGCCTGATCCTGGTCATCATCGTGGTGAGCGTGTTCATGAGCATCCGAAGCGAGAACTTCATGACACCTACCAATATCCTGAATGTATTAAGGCAGATATCCGTCTATGGGATCCTTGCCTGCGGCATGGCGTTCGCCATGATGACAGGGGGAATTGACCTGACGGTAGGATCCACTGCCGGCGTATGCGGCGCATTGGTAACCAAGTTTGTGGTGGAAGGGAACATGCCCCTGGTGCCCGCCATCCTCATAGGGCTTTTAGTGGGCGCCCTTTTAGGACTGCTCTCAGGCATCTTTATCGCCAAGACAGGAATCCCTCCATTTATCATGACCCTGGGCATGCAGATTACCCTGAGAGGGGCATGTTACCTGATCTGTGAGGGAAAGCCCATCGGCAATATACCGGACAGCATGCTTCAGCTGGGCATCGGCTCCCTGGGCGGAATCCCCATCCCCATTTTCTTCATGCTTGGGACATTCGTGGTGGTTGGGATCATCCTTTCAAGGACTTCCTTCGGCCGTTCCGTCTACGCGGTGGGCGGCAACTACCAGGCAGCCCATCACTCGGGCATCAATGCCCAAAGGGTCATCATGTATGCCTACATGATCAGCGGTATCTGCGCTGCCCTGGCAGGCGTCATACTGTCAGCCAGGAATGCTTCCGCACAGCCCACGGCAGGCAATGCATTTGAGACAGAGGCCATTGCTGCCTGTGCAATGGGCGGCGTGTCGTTCAGCGGAGGCAAAGGCGCGGTGGTCGGCATATTCTTCGGCGCGCTCCTCATGGGCATCATCAACAACGGAATGAACCTCCTCTATATCAGCTCCTACTGGCAGCTGGTGGTTAAGGGAATCATCATCATAGCGGCAGTTATCTACTCCATCTTTAACAGCAGGAAGAAATAAAAAGGAAACTATAAAAAACTAAATAAATTTCAGGAGGAAAACAAAATGAAAAAGAGAATGGCAACCATGATCCTTTGTGCGGCAATGACGGCATCCATACTGGCAGGATGCGGTACGGGTAAGGAAAGCAATGCGCCGGGCGGCACTGCGGGAGGAACAGCCACAGGCACATCCCAGGATACCGCTGCAGCGGCCCAGGGCGAGGGGAAGGACGGTTACACCATTGCGGTTCTTGCATGGTCCCAGGCAGAGGAGTTCGGCGTGGACATTATATCCGGAGCTGAAAAAAAGGCGGCGGAGCTGGGCAATGTAACGGTTGTGAAGCCCGACCCGGCCGGTGACATGCAGAAGGAGATTGCAATCCTGGAGGACCTGATACAGCAGGGCGTGGACGCCATCTGCGTGGCTCCGGTGGATGCCAATGCCATTGTTCCCTATATAGATAAGGTAAGGGAAGCCGGAATCGTGCTGGTGGACTATGATATTGACACGGAAGCACAGTGTGATGCCAAGGTGCTTTCCGATAACGCGGCAGGCGGGGCCATGGCAGCGGATTATCTGGTACAGGAGATGGGGACAGAGGGCAAGGTGCTGATCCTTACCGAGGTTCCCGGGGTCACAACCGCAGAGGAACGTATCGCCGGATTCAAGGACCGCATGGCTGAGATTGCCCCCAATGTGGAGATGGTCGAGCAGCTTTCCAATGGTACGAGGGACACCCACAGGGCCACGACCGAGAACATGCTTCAGGCACATCCTGACATCACCGGAATCTTCTGCTTCATGGGCGACAATTCCCTGGGCGCTTATACTGCCTGCAAGACCAACAACAGGCAGGACGTGCTGATTGCCGGATATGACGCGACACCGGAACAGCTGGACATCATGAAAAATGACGGACCTGACTGCAACCTGATCTGCTCCGTTGCCCTGTATCCCAAGAAAATCGGTTACGTTGCCCTGGAAACCGCCTACAACATTCTGGAGGGTGAGGAAATCAACGATGTTGTCTGGACTGAATTGGGGCTTCTCACTGCAAAGGATGCTGATTCCTTTGAGGCAGAGTAGGCCATGTCCGGGCGGAAGCGGGTCCCGCCATACGCCCGGGAACGTTCAAGGAGGAAACAGATGAAATTTTCGTTCTTAACATACCAGTTCTGCCGCTTTGGCCTGGAGCATTCATTTAAGATGGCGCAGGAATATGGGTTTGAAGGGGTGGAAGTCTGGGGAGGAAGACCCCATGCTTATGCCCATGACATGGGCAAAGAGGAGATACAGGCCATTCTGGGATGGAAAAAACAGTATGGGGTGGAGATATCCATGTTCACACCTGAGATACTGGCATATCCATACAGCCTTACCTCGTCCATGGAAAAGGAACGCAGGGAAACCATTGAATACCTGCTGAAAAGTGTGGAGACAGCCGCAAGGCTGGGGACCGATAAGATGCAGATAACCGCCAAACACCCGGGATATGGGGTGAAACGGGAAACCGTATGGGGATACCTGGAAGAGGGAACATCCATCCTTTGCAGGAGGGCCGGGGAACTGGGGGTGGACATCATCCTGGAATCCCTGTCACCCTCGGAGGGGAACACCATCACCTGTGTGGATGACATCCTGCAGCTGCAGGAGCGGGTTAAAAGTCCCGCCCTGTGCGCCATGATTGACATGGTTCCGCCCTTTATTGCCAATGAGCCATATTCTGACTATCTTGAGCGCCTTGGGGCATCCATGAAATACGTCCATATATGCAACGGGGACGGGGCCACGGAATTCCATATGCAGCTGGATGACCGGGACGGGGTGATTCCCGTGACTGACTTTTTCCGTATCCTGAAGCGGTACGGCTATGACGGATGGTGTTCCCTGGAACTGTTAAATCCCTACTTCAGGGATCCGGAGCTGTACCTCTCCCAGGCGGTGAGGACCATCCGGCGTATCCGGGAAGAACTGGATTTATAAATAAAATATCATGTTCTGGGTGTTGTAGAGCTGTTTGCAGACGAACAGGGGATTGCCCTGGCTGTCTGACTGGTAATCCCGAAACAGCAGCAGAGGGGAGTTGCGCTTGATTTCCAGCAGTCCGGCCTCATTGGAGGACGCGTTGCTGATTTCAAGGGTCCTCCTGCTGTTGTGCACCGTGATACCGTGGGCGTGCAGGATTGAGAACACGGATCCCTCCAGGTTTTCATGGAGAAGAAAATCATACTTTCTTGGAAAGTAGAGGGTTTCCAAAATGGACGGATGTCCGTCTATGTAGCGGAGCCGTTTGATTTCAATGACCTGCTGGCTTTCATCCACCGCCAGGAATTCACTGTCGGCATGGGTGGGATAAGCGTATTCTACGGACAGCACCTGGGATTTAAGCACCTTGCCTGCCTGGCGGCAGGAATCAGTCAGGCCAGTGGTATCATTGGCGGACTGAAGCTTTTTCTGCGGAGCCACAAAGGTGCCCTTTCCCTGGCTGCGCACCAGAAGCCCGTCTGTCACCAGCTCCGAGATCGCACCCCGGATTGTCACACGGCTTACGTTAAAGTCCTTCATCAGTTCAAACTCAGAAGGAAGCTTTTCTCCTACCTTCAGTTCCCCTTTGCGGATGCCTTCGGAGATAATGCTGGCCACCTGCTTGTACATGGGGGTAATGCTGGAGGGGTCTATACTGCCTGCATCGAAATGAATCATAAATATCACCGTCATTCTGCCCTATGGGGCGTTATGTCCGAACACGTCCCAGGCAGGAATCCTTTCTTAATACAATATAATATGACATAATCCGTGTTTTTGCAAGTTCCCATAAAGAAATTGGGAAAAAGAAAAAAAGTACTTTACAAAATACATTATGTGATGTAATATAACATTATAGGACGACATAATAAATTTAAATCCAAGGAGGAACCAGATATGTTTAATTTTGACATTCCACGTTACGAAAAAGTAGTCAGCGAGGCAATTGCTTTAAGGCCGCAGATTGAGAAAGCGGTAGACGAGATATGCAGCCAGGGTTACACCAATATTTTCTTTATCGGCTGCGGCGGCACATACGCCCATTCCCTTCCCATGAAGTACTGGCTGGATACAACATCACAGATTGATACATACAGTGTGATTGCGGCTGAGTTCATGGCAGCGGGCCACAGGAAGTTCACCAAGGATTCCGTATGTGTATTCTCCACCAGAAGCGGCAACACAAAAGAAATCGTGGCGGCTGCAAAGTACTGTAAGGAAGCCGGCGCCCGCACCGTTGTATATGTGTCCAATGACAATACCCCTGTCTGCGAATTTGCCGACTACAAGCTGTTCAGCTTTGCAGAGGATGACTGTCTGTGTGAAGCCATTTATACCTATATGATTGCCCTTCTGGCAAGGTTTAAGAAAAACGCAGGGGAATTTGACAAGTACGAGGAATTCATGGATCAGTACGCAGGGATCGTGCCATATCTAATCAAGGCAAAGGAGCAGTACGAGGACAGATGTGCGAAAATGGCACAGGAGCACAAGGATACGGATTATCACATGGTAATCGGCGCAGGCATGATGTGGGGAGAGGCCTACGACTATGCGATGTGCATCCTGGAGGAGATGCAGTGGATTAAGACAAAGTCCATCCACGCAGCCGAATACTTCCATGGGACCCTTGAACTGGTGGAGGAGGATACAAGCCTCATCCTGTTCTACGGCGAGGATGAGACAAGGCCGCTGATGGACCGTGTGATGGATTTCTCCAAGAAGGTCACAAAGGTAATCAATGTGTTTGACACCAAGGAGATTGAACTGCCTTTCACCGAAGCAGAGTACAGGAAGATTGTTTCCCCGATGGTGATGTATGCAATGACGGAGCGTCTTAGCTGCCATCTGGAGAAGGAGAGGAACCATCCTCTGACAACCAGGAGATATTACCGTCAGATGGAATATTAATTCAGGTTTGGTCCAGGGAGATTGAGGAGATAGAAGAAAAAAGAAAAAGGCGTGGGCCTGGGGGCTGTGTGGCTGCCAGGCCCACGTCCTGTATCAGAGGGTAATCCGGTAAGTATACATGCTTCCTATATAATAGGTCTCAATATATTCCAGTATATCCCCGTTATCCAGATACGTATTGTGAAATGATTTCAGCAGCGCCTCATTTTCTATCCCCAGCAGCTTCTTTTGCTCCTCGGTGGGCAGGGTGGCTGTCAGCGACAGGTCCATGGACTGTACGTTCAATCCGAGTTCCTTCACATATTCAAAGAAAGAGTGCTCCAGCCGGGTCACATCAATGGCCGGAAGGACCCTGCAGGGGACATAGGTATAGCTGATGCAGATAATCATGTCATTGCCGGTCCGGATGCGGGAGAAATAATGGACCATATCGTCCCCGGCCACGTTCAGGGCCTGGGCAGCGGCTTCAGGCAGTTCGCTTCCCCGGTATATCCTGTAGTCCACCAGCCGGGAACCGGGCGTCAGGCCAATGGAGCGCATGTCTTCTGAAAAGCTTTGAGGTATCCTGACAATGGGTTTCTGTATATGTACATTGGTCACGAAGCTGCCCTTGCCTGCCACCCGGTTGATATAACCTTTGGATGCAAGGGATTGGATTGCCTTGTTCACGGTCATCCTGCTGACCTGGAACGTGTCACATAACTCCGCCTCGGTGGGAATCTGGTCACCGGGCCGCAGGATCCCGCCTTTTATCTGATTGAGTATGGAATCTTCTATTTGTATATACTTAGGCTTGCCTGACATGGAAATATCTCCTTTTATCTCACAATTATTCTAGTCTATTATATAATGAAAATTAATAAATGTCTATACATAAAGCGCCGTAAACCAGAAAAAACTTTATGAAAATTACTAAAAACCTCTTGAAAAGTATATGCGCTTATGGTAATATATAACCACGCGGACAAATGTATATACAAAGAACGATAAAAGATATATGCAATTGGACTGATTTAAGGAAGGAAATGGAAATACAAATAGATGGAAAGGAGGATGGACAATGAAAAATATGGTGCTGGTTACCCATGCGGATTTTGCAAAGGGAATCCTGACCTCCCTGAACCTGGTGCTGGGACAGGTGGAGCACGTGGATTACGTGAGCATCACGGCAAAGGAAACCATACCTGAGATAGCTTCCATGATTGAGGAAAAAATCACAGGCTTTGGCAGCAATGGCCCTACGGTGGTGCTTACGGATATCGCAGGCGGAAGCACCACCCAGGCAGCCATGAAGCTGCTGGGGGATGGACGGAAGGTGTATCTGGTAACAGGACTGAACCTGGGGCTGCTTTTGGAGATAGCGCTGCTTCCGCTGGGGGAAGGGGAAGAGGCTGACAAGGGGATGCTGCGCACGGCCATTGAGAATTCCAGGTCGTCCATGTATCTGGTAAACGACATGATGGAATCCGGCCCGGATACAGATGCATCCGGGGATTTAGGGGAACTGTAAGGAAATAAAGGAAACTGCAGCAATGTTTTTAGGAAACCATAGGAGGAATAGGAATGATTAAGTTATTGAGGGTAGATGACCGTTTAATCCATGGACAGGTGGCTGTCAGCTGGACTTCCTATCTGGGGGCTGACACCATTGTGGTTGCCAACGATAAGGCGATTACGGATAAGCTGATGCAGATGGCATTTAACATGGCGAAACCTCCGCAGGCAGTGCTGTCCATCAAGTCCCTGGATGGCGCCGTGGCCGTCATTAATAATCCAAAGCATGCGGCCAGGACCATTTTCGTGGTGACGGCAAGCGTGGAGGATGCACGGTACCTGATGGAGAAATGCCCGTCCATCCCCAACCTGTGTGTGGGAGGCGTCCGTCAGGCGCCGGGAAAGAAGATGGTGGAACGCCAGGTGTACCTGGATGGGAAGGATATGAAGGGACTGGAAGAAATCCATGCCATGGGAAAGGATGTGTACCTTCAGGCAGTGCCCACTGAGAAGAAACTGTCCTATGAGGACATTGTAAAAGAGTATAACAAGTAAAAGAAGGGGGAATGTGTGATGTTATTTAAAGCATTAATTTTGGGAATCCTTGCAGGATTCGCCATCTGGGACGGCCGTGTATGCGGACAGCATATGTTTGACCGGCCAATCGTGACCGGACCTATCGTAGGACTGATTCTTGGGGATGTACATACAGGCATCGTGATGGGGGCTTCCCTGGAGCTGGTCATGATGGGGATTGTGGGAATCGGCGCGGCCACGCCGCCGGATGTGGTCTCAGGAGGAATATTGGCAACGGCATTTGCCATCATGTCCGGCCTTGATATGGACGCGGCCGTGGCACTGTCACTTCCAATCGCAACCCTGGCCCAGTCCGTGGGCATCCTGGACAGGACCATTAATACCACCTTCCTGCACTGGGCCGACAGGGCGGCTGAGGAAGGGGATTACAAGGGAATCTCAAAAGCCCTGTGGGCAGGGGCATGGCTGTTCTGGTTCAGCTCCTTCCTGGTTGTATTCCTGGGCGTGCTGCTTGGATCCAATACCATAGCCGGTTTTGTGGCTGCCCTGCCTCCGTTCATCCTGGGCGGACTGAAGGTGGCAAGCGGGATGCTTCCCGCACTGGGAATCGCAATCCTTATGCAGCTTATATTCGATAAGACCAATGCGGCATATCTCTTTGTGGGCTTTGTACTGACGGCGCTGCTGGGCATGAGCACGGTAGGCGTGGCGATTGTGGGCGCTACCATTGCCTATGTGGTTTATCAGCAGGCCATGCAGAGAAAACGCGACATGGTATCCATGGCAGTTAACACCATGTCAGATGATTTGGGAGGTGAATTATAATGGCAGGCACCAATGAAACTTTTAAAGAGGGCGGGATTGTCACAAAAAATGATATGCGCAGTGTATTCTGGCGCTCCTTCCCATTACAGGCATCCTTTAACTACGAACGTATGCAGAACGTGGGATTCTGCTATTCCCTCCTTCCGGTGTTAAAACGCCTGTACCCGGAGAAGAAGGAGGCGTCCGAGGCATTGAAACGCCATCTGTCCTTTTTCAACACAACGCCTCAGCTGGTGACCTTCATCACAGGCGCATGCATTGCCATGGAGGAGGAAAATAAAAAGTCCGGCGACCAGTTTGACATTGAATCCATTGCTGCTTTGAAGGCAGCCCTGATGGGACCCATTGCGGGAATCGGCGACTCCTTTTTCTGGGGTACCTTCCGCATCATCGCGGCAGGCATCGGCTGCGGGCTGGCGGCCCAGGGCAGCATCCTGGGGGCAATCCTGTTCCTCCTGATATTCAACATCCCCCACTATGTTGCCAGATGGTACGGGCTGAAGCTGGGGTATAAGAGCGGCGTCGGGTTCGTGGAAGCTGCCCAGGCATCGGGTATGATTGAAATACTTACGAACTGCGCCAAGGTCATGGGACTCTGCGTGGTCGGGGCCATGATAGCTTCCATGGTATCCTTCTCAACGCCCCTGGTGCTTACCATGGGAGAGGCAACTGTTGAGATACAGGGTGTGTTTGACCAGCTGCTGCCTTCCGTGCTTCCTCTGGGACTGACTTTTGGGACATTTGCATTATTAAAGAAAGGATTTAAGACCACCACGATCATGTTCGGCATGATTGCCATCGGCATTGTGGGTGCGTTTTTCGGTATTTTATGATGGAATCTAAGATGTTTGAATACATATGTGAGACACCGGCCGTGCTGACCGATATCATTAACAGAAGAGAAGAGATAACAAAGGACTTTGTAAGCCATTTTAAGGATGTGGAGATTGAGCAGATTTATGTAATCGGCTCCGGCACCAGCTATCATGCCGGCCTGGCAGCCAAGCTGTATCTGGAGGAGCTGCTGGGAATCAAGGTATTTAACATGTATCCGACCCAGTTTGCAAGGGAGGAAAAGGTATTTAATCAGAAAACCCTGGTAATCGGCATGTCCCAGGGCGGCCAGAGCCTGTCCACGGTGGAAGGCCTGAATTCCGCAAGGGAACGCGGACTGCACACGGCGGCCGTGTCCGAAAACCCGTCGGCACTTATCTTTGAACACGCCGACACATCAACTAAGATTGAGGTGGGGAATGAAAAATGTGGGGCAAAGACCAAGGGCTACGCAGGAACCACCGCTACCCTCATGATGATGCTCACGGAACTGGCCATTGCAAAGGGCATGACCACGGAGGAAAAGGCGGCTGGATACAGGGAGCGCATGTTCCGGGTCATTGGCAACCTGGGGAAGGTCACGGACGCCGCCGTGGAGTGGTATAAGAGGATTAAAGACGAGTTCCTTCCGGCAAAGCGGGTGATTGTTGTGGGATATGACGGCATGTACTGTGATGTGCTGGAAGGCGCCCTTAAAATCCTGGAGACAGTCCGCCAGGGCGTCAGCGGGTATGATATCGAAGAATTTTTCCACGGCATCTATAACTCCATCACGGACAGCGCCCACATCTTCTACCTGGCTTCCAGGGGGGACTATAAGCCAAGGACCATGAAGCTGGTTGGGATACTCAGCGAGTGGACGCCGCATAATTACCTGATTGCATCGCCGGATGGCGTGGATGTGCAGTCTGACAAAAACCTGATTGTGGAATTCGTGGAAGACCCCATGTTCTCCTGCTGGGAATACATCATTCCCCTTCAGGTGGTGGCCTGCATGGCGCCTCAGGATTTGGGGATTAACCCGGACATACCTAAGGATCCTGAATTCCACAAGCGGATTGGCAGCAAGAAGCTGGACGGGGTGCGCGACCACTATGTGGCCCAGGAGGATGCATCTTTGAACACAGCGGTCCTGGAGAAATGATGATCCGTGCGGCGATATTTGACATGGACGGCCTGATGTTTGATACGGAGCGTCTTTATGGGGATGCCTGGTTGTATGCCGGAAGGGTTACCGGTTTCCCCATTACGAAGGAGCTGTTAAACCGTACCAGGGGAGCGGACCGCGGATCCTGTATCAGTGCGTTCAGGGAAGCGTTAGGGGATACATTTGATTTTTACGCTGTGCGCAGGTACAGGCAGGAGTATGTGGACGGGTATCTGGAAAAGAATGGGATGCCTCTGAAGCCAGGATTAATGGAACTTTTAGGTTATCTGAAACACTCTGGCTACGGTATCGGACTGGCCACCTCCACGGATGAACCCACTGCCAGGGAGTACCTCGGGATGGCGGGGGTCAGTGGATATTTTGACTGTATGATATTCGGGGATATGGTAAAGAGAGGTAAACCGGCCCCTGATATCTACCTTAAGGCGGCAGAGACACTGAGCAGAAGGCCGGATGAATGTATTGTCCTGGAGGATTCAATCCTGGGGGTCAGGGCGGGCGCCGCGGCCGGATGTCATGTAATCATGATACCGGATGAGGTGGAACCCGGGGAGCGGGAGAAGAAACTGATAACCCGCAGGATGGACAGCCTGATGGATGTGATTGCGTATCTGGGATAGGGGATATTTGAATACAATAAAAGGAAACGGCCGGGGCGCTCCAGGAACTGTTGGGGCGCCCCGGCCGCGGTCATGGGAAGGCCAGGGCCTCTGCCTGGTGTATTACTGGAATTTTATGCACAAGATTCAGCTTTTCATTTAAAATCACATATGCTAAAATAGGTACAGATAAATCACAGCTATTGACTTTTCCCAGATGTGATGATATAAATAAAACCATACTAAATTACTATGAATAGTGTGCTTTGAATGAGGAATATTCTCAGGAGGAAACAGGATGAAGAATAAAAATACAATGGCTAAGAGGTGCGTTTCACTTGCCCTGGCCACAGTCATGGCCCTGTCGCTGGCAGGATGTAAGGCAGGGGGGAACGACGCGCCCCAGCCAGGAAGCGGGACAACAGGCCAGACCCAGGCCGGACAGGCCGGGGGCAGCGCTGCCGGGGAAAAAATCGTGAACATCGGTGTGACCAATACCCTGAACACCCTGAATCCCCTTCTGATGGACGGGATGGAGATGAACAAATACGCCACCGGCCTGATGTTCCTTCCTCTCATGGAACTGGACGGGGATATGAATTTTGAAGGGATGCTGGCGGATTCGGTGACGGCTGAGGATGACCGGAATTTCCTTGTGCATATAGATGACAAGGCGGTCTGGTCCGACGGACAGCCTGTAACCGCGGATGATGTGGTATATACGGCCCTGCGCATATGCAGCCCTACCATCGGCAATATGGCCATGATGTATTATGTATTCGAAGGCGTTGGGGATGACGGATTCGTGGCGGAAGGCGCAGACCATGTGGAAGGCATCACCAAGGTGGATGACAAGACCGTCCGCTTTACCACCAAGGCGCCCATGTCCCTGATTACATTTAACAGCTCCTATGCACGGTATCTCATGACGCTTCCAAAGCATGTGATTGAGAACATGAGCGAACAGGAGCTTATGTCCGACCCGTGGTTCAACCGCCCGGATGTGGTGAGCGGGCCATATAAGGTGACGGAATTTGACAGGGACCACTATGTATCCTATGAGGCTAATAAGGACTACTGGAAAGGCGCCCCCAAGATTGACCGGCTGAACATCAAGATCGTGGAGGGCAGCCAGCTGTATGCGGGCCTTAAGTCAGGTGAGATTGACGTGACCCAGAACACCCTGAGCGCCATCCCGCTGGAGGATTATGAGAGCATCCAGGCGCTGGAGAATGTGACCACCTCCTTCGGTGAACCCATAACCAACCAGTCCGTATTCATCAACACCACCAGCATAACGGATGCCAGGGTGCGCCAGGCCATGGTCTATGCCATTGACCGCGGCCAGATCCTGGAGCAGCTGTTAAAGGGTTACGGGGAGGTTTCAGAAGGTTTCCTGTCCTCGGCAAGCCCCTACTTTGACGATACCATCACCCCGCTTCCATATGACCCTGAGAAGGCGAAGTCCCTTCTGGAGGAAAGCGGATGGGACAGGAACCGGACCATTAAGTTCAGCATTAACTCGGATGACAGCACCTTTGTCAATGCTGCTTCCGTCATTGCCGCACAGTGGGCTTCGGTGGGCATCAAGGCGGAGATCCAGACCATGGACATCAATACCCTGATGGCCAATGCAGCAAAAGGTGATTTTGACGTGATGGCAATCCAGTACACCTATCCGCCGGTGGATCCTTACGCCGACGTGGCCTGGCTCCTTGGAGGCGAGGGCAGCTGGACCGGGTATGGCAATGATAAGATTAACGAGGCCCTGTCCAAGGTATCCCTTACCGATGATGTGGGCCAGTTAAAGGAACTGTACTCCATTGTTGACAGGCAGGTACAGGAGGACGTGCCCATGTTCTCCGCCTATATCATCAAGACCATGGCTGGCGTGAACAAGCGTCTTGTGGGTGCCAGGCCAAGTGTCTATGGTTTCCTGAACCATGTGGAACAGTGGGATATTGCCCAGTAAGCCAATTGAATCGCTAATATACAGAATCCCGGGGGGCGTTTGCTCTCTGGGTGTTCTTGATTCAGACCTGTTTCGGCCTGGCTGCCGCAGCAGGTCTGATAAATCAGTTCATAGAAATGAGGAATAATATGTCACATATCCTGGAAGTCTCGGATCTGGAGGTGTCCTTTTCCGGCGACGGAGGAAAGAATATAAGTGTGGACCACATAAGCTTTTATGTGGACCCCGGCGAGGTGGTCTGTATCGTGGGGGAATCCGGCTGCGGGAAAAGTGTCACGTCCCTGTCCGTCATGGGCCTTTTGGGCAGGGGAGGTTCCGTGACCTCCGGCAGCGTGCTGTTTGAGGGTAAGGACCTGCTGGCCATGACGGAAAAGGAACTGGACCAGATCAGGGGGGACAGGCTTACCATGATTTTCCAGGACCCCCTTACATCCTTAAACCCGGTGTTCACCATTGGGAACCAGATGACGGAAAGCATCCGGGTCCACATGGGCCTGGGAAAAGAGGAGGCAGCGGCCCGTGCCCTGATGCTTCTTAAGAAGGTGGGGCTGCCCGACGCTGCCGCCGTGATGCGGCGGTATCCCCATCTGCTATCCGGCGGCATGCGCCAGCGGGTGATGATTGCCATGGCCCTGTCCTGCAGTCCCTCCCTGCTGATTGCAGATGAGCCGACCACTGCGCTGGACGTGACAATCCAGGCCCAGATCATGGAGCTTATCCTGGAACTGAAGGAAGAACTGGGGATGTCGGTGCTTCTGATAACCCACGACATGGGCCTTGTGGCCCAGATGGCCGACCGGGTGCTGGTCATGTACGCGGGCCAGATGATAGAGCAGGCCCCTGTGCTGGAGCTGTTTGACCACCCGGCCCATCCCTACACCAAGGCCCTCCTGCGCTCCGTGCCAGGGATAATGGACCGGAGGGACCGGGTGCTGGAGTCCATAGAAGGCATGGTGCCGGAACAGTACGACATGATTACGGGCTGCCGTTTTGCGGACCGCTGTCCTTACAGAAGGGATATCTGCAGCCGGCCCCAGACAGATACGATGATAATGGACAGCCATCTGGTAAGATGCTGCCGCGCAGGGGAGGTGGGGAACGATGCTTCAAAATGACGGTATGGACACGGCTCCCCTTCTTCAGGTTGAAGGACTTAAGAAATATTATGCGGCCAAAAGCGGGATTTTCTCCCGGAGCACAGGCGAGATACGTGCCGTGGACGGGGTATCATTCTCAATCCATAAAGGTGAGACCCTGGGGCTGGTAGGTGAGTCAGGCTGCGGCAAATCCACCCTGGGCCGCCAGATCGTGGGGCTGGAGCGCCCCACGGGCGGACGCATCCTATATAAGGGCAGGGACCTGTCCCGTATGAGGAAGCCGGAGCTGAAGGCCATCCGTACCCAGTTACAGATGGTGTTCCAGGACTCCTACTCCTCCCTGAACCCGAGAAAGCATATTTTCGAAATCCTGGCAGAACCCATGCTTTATCATGGGCTGGCTGACAGGAGCAACATACATCAGAAGGTGGAGCATCTTCTGGATCTGGTGGGCCTTGCCAGGAATGCCCTTGGCCGTTACCCCCATGAGTTTTCGGGCGGACAGCGCCAGCGCATCGGCATTGCCAAGGCGCTTTCCCTGAATCCCAGCCTGCTTGTCTGTGACGAGCCGGTCAGCGCCCTGGATGTGTCCATCCAGGCCCAGATACTGAACCTGCTCAAGAACCTGCAGAAGGAGCTTGACCTGACCTGTATATTCATCGGCCACGGACTGGGCGCTGTCAATTATGTCAGCGACCGGATTGCGGTGATGTATCTGGGACAGATTGTCGAACTGGCCGACAGCAGGGAACTGTTTGACCATCCCCTTCATCCCTATTCCAAGGCATTGTTCGACGCAGTGCCCCTGGCCGATCCAAGGACCAGGAAGCGGCTGGGCCGGGGAGTGATTGAGGGGGAGGCGGAAATCCTGTCCGGGCCTGGGGAGGGATGTCCTTTTTATCCCAGATGCCCCAGACGCAGCCGGGAGTGTGCCGCGGCAGGGATGGACCTGAGGCCTGCCTCAGGCAGCGGCAGCCATCTTGTATCATGTATCCATGCCGGGCAGGAAGGAGTTGACTGATATGACAAAGTATATTATAAAGCGGCTTTTGATTGCCCTCCCAACCCTGATCGGGATTACCATCATTGACTATGCCATCATGTGTTTTGCGGGAAGTCCCCTGGAAATGATGCAGGGGGCGCGTATCTCCCAGGCAGCGGTGGCTGCCAAGGAGGCCGCGCTGGGGCTGGATAAGCCCTTCTATATCCAGTACTTCATGTGGCTGGGCCAGCTGCTCCAGGGCAACATGGGGTTTTCCATTAAATCCTACGAGGCGGTGGGCAGCATAATCGGAAGCCATCTTGGCCCCACCCTCCTGCTGATGGGGGTGTCCCTGATCGTGAGCCTGATCATGTCGGTGCCCGCGGGTATCTACAGTGCAATCCACCAGTATTCCAAGGGGGATTATGCCGTGGTCACGGCCTCCTTTTTCGGCAGCAGCATACCCGGATTTTTCCTGTCCCTCCTGCTGGTCTACATTTTCAATGTGACCCTGGGAATCCTGCCCTCAGGCGGCATGGTCACCCTGGGGACCGCAGGCGGGGCCGGGGACGTGGCGGCCCACATGGTAATGCCCGTGCTGGTGCTGTCCGTATCCATGGCAGGCACCAACATCCGCTATATCCGCAGCGCGGTTCTGGAAATCCTCCAGCAGGATTACCTGCGCACGGCCAGGGCCAAGGGTATCGGAAGACGGCTGGTCATCTACAAACATGCGCTGCGCAACGCCCTGGTCCCCATTGTCACGGTCATAGGGATGCAGATTCCCGTGCTGTTCGGCGGGGCCGTGATTGTGGAACAGCTTTTCTCATGGCCCGGTCTTGGACTGATGACCATGAGCGCGATCCTTAACAGGGATTACCCGGTCATCATGGGAGTCTGCCTTCTGTCCGCAGTGGTGGTGCTCCTTGCCAACCTGGTGACGGATATCGTGTATGCAGTGGTGAACCCGGCCATCCAGTATGAATGACAGGCGCAGAGGGCGTGTTGGGAATTGCTTTCCGTTGGATGTACCGTTATGACAGGAGTAGGATAGAGATAAAATGGACAAAGACAGAGTTACGACATATGAAGATATAGGAAGAGAAAATTACTGGCAGACCGTGTGGCGCAGGTTCCGCCACCACCGCCTGGCCTGTGTGAGCCTGGCAGTGCTGGCTGTGATCTGTACGGCGGCCATACTGGCCCCCGTCATAGCGCCCTATGACCCGGAAGAGATAGCAGGTCCCTTTGGGGCGGCGCCCAGTCTTAAGTTTATCCTGGGCACGGACCAGATTGGGCGGGATATGTTAAGCCGCCTGCTCTACGCTACCCGTATCTCACTTCTGGTGGGCGTCCTGGCAACCGCCATCTCCACTGCCATCGGTGTGATCCTGGGGCTGTTAGGCGGTTACTTTGGCGGGTGGCTGGACATAGCCATCATGCGGTTTACGGATATGGTGATGTCATTTCCCTATATCCTTCTGGTGCTGGTGGCGGCGGCCATCTTTGAACCGGGTCTGTGGAGCATCATACTGATACTTGGGTTTGTGGACTGGCCGGGCATAGCCCGTCTGGTCAGGGGCAATGTATTAAGCCTGCGGGAAACCAATTTCGTGAAGAGCAGTATTGTGGCAGGCATGCCGGTGCGGCATATCCTTTTTTCCGATATCCTGCCCAACACAGTGGCCCCAATCCTGGTATACGCCACCTCGGTCATGGCGCTGTCCATGCTGGACGAGGCGTCCTTAAGCTTCCTCGGCATGGGGGTACAGCCCCCGGCAGCCAGCCTGGGCAATATGTTGAACAGCGCCCAGTCAATGACCGTGCTGACAAAACAGCCGTGGCTGTGGCTGCCTCCGGGTCTTTTGATTGTCATCCTGGTGGTTGCCATTAACTTTGTGGGGGACGCGCTCAGGGACGCCCTTGACCCGTCCGCTGTCATGACCATCCGAAAAGCCGGGACCGCTGTTCCCGGGACTGCGAAGGAAGATGGGGAAGGCAGCCGTGTAGAAAAAGAAGAAGGTGCAATATGAACCATTATATAGAAAAAACACATGCAATCCATACATTCTCCCCGGACCACCGGCCTGTGTGCCGGGTTAAGGCCGGGGACACCGTTGTATTTGAGACATATGACTGCCATATGGGCCAGCTCCTCCCGGAAGGTTCGGATTTTGCCCATGTGGACCATGGACTGGCCAATCCGGCCACAGGACCCATATATATAGAAGATGCATGTCCCGGCGACATGCTCCTGGTGGAGATACAGGACATGGAGCTGGACCAGGTGGGGATCCTGGACAAAGGACCCACAGGAGGCGCGCTTAAGGAACATTTCCCAGAGTATGTGATCCGGCGCCTGCCTGTAAAGGATGGGAAGATATCCTATGGGGAACTGGAAATCCCGGTCCGTCCCATGATTGGGGTCATCGGGACCGCGCCGGGCCATGGGGAGGAAAGCACCCTGACCGCCAAGGACCACGGCGGCAACATGGACTGTACCAGCATTGCCCCTGGCGCGGTCCTCTATCTGCCTGTGAATGTGCCGGGCGCGCTTCTGGCCATGGGGGACCTGCATGCCATCATGGGAGATGGGGAATGCGGCAACTGCGGTGTGGAGATTGGAGGAAGGGTCACGGTGCGTGTGGATGTGTTGAAATCGCTGGACCTTACATGGCCGCTGGTGGAACTGGCGGACCGGTGGATCGTGATTTCCTCCAGGGAGACCGTGGATGAGGCCTGCGGCCGGGCCGTGGAGCAGATGTTTGCGTTCCTCACGGAACGGGCGGGATTGTCCGGGCTGGACGCAGGGATGTATATTGATATGTTCGGCAATCTTGTGGTCTGCCAGATTGTCAATCCATATAAGACCGTGCGCCTGGAGATGCCAAAGTGGCCGTTGGAGCGGAAGGGATTTTATGGGTTCGGATTATACGGGGCCGGCAGGAATGCGCAGGAGGACGGCTTATGACCATCCATCAGATAGAGTGTTTCCTGGAAGCAGCCAAGACCCTTAACTTTACTGAGGCAGCCAGCCGGCTCTATATCTCACAGCAGGGCTTAAGCAGGCAGATCGCCTCCCTGGAAAAGGAGCTGGAGCTGCGCCTGTTTGACAGGACCACAAGGGATGTGCGCCTTACAAGAAGCGGCGAGCTGCTGCTGTGGAGGTGGAAGGACATCCCGGCGGAAATCAAGGATTCCGTGGATATGGCCAGGGAAGAAGGGGAGCGGGCAAAAAGCAGGATTAACCTGGCAGTGGTGGGGATGAACGGTATCATTGAGAAGGCGGGGAACCTTCTGGCTGATTACATGGCCATTGATCCTGACACGGAATTTGAGATAAATGAATTTACCAGCATCAAGGATATGACAAACGGCAATCCGGACCTGATGCTGACGGTCAGCTTCCTTCCTACCCATGAACAGCTGAAGGAGCGGTTCGGTGTGCTGTGTATTGGAAAACTCCCGTTGTACTATGTGCTGTCCAGGAAGAATCCTCTGGCAGAAAAGGAAAAAATAACCATAGAGGATTTTAAGGGGGAAACCATGCTCTGCCTGTATAAGAATTTTTTTGCAGGCGCGGAGATGCAGCTGTTCGAACTGCTGTCAAGGCAGGAACATATCCTTCAGAAAGCCCGGTTTTTCGAAAATGTCAACAGCCTTGAACTGGCATTGATAGCGAATGAAGGGATTCATATCGGCTTTAAGGAGTTCTACCATAATTACGGGGACCGCCTGAAACTGTTCCCCCTTCCCAATGAGGAAAACCAGGTCAGCGCCAATATAATTGTGATATGGCGTAAAGAGAATGAGAAGAGATTTGAAAATTTTATAAAATATCTGAAAAAATTTTATAATTAACAACTATAGGTTGTTAATTATCCGTATTTTGGTGTTAGACAAAAATGGGTGTGACTGTCTAAAATACTAGATGGTTGGTCTATATATAAAGAGGGCTTATATGGGGAAGGGCGCTGGCGGCAGACGCCCATTTCCCTTGTTTTTTTCTAACGTTATCATGCATCTCAAAATAATAAAGGATATGAAAGGAAAGAGGAGAAGATGAAAAAGGCAAAGACGCGCATTATCTGGGGAATCATTATTGTGATCATAGCAGTGATCCTGATTGCCCGCATTGTGAAGAAGGAAGAGCCTGTTGCCCCCACCCCGGATCCGGTAGTCACGGCTCAGACCCCGTTCATGGGAGATATTGAACTGACAACGGACCTGGTAGGCACCATTGAACCCGCGGATATTGTATACATATATCCAAAGGCTGGCGGTGACGTGACAGCAGTGAACGTTAAGGCAGGAGATACAATCGCAGCCGGCCAGGTACTTGTGGAGATTGATACAAAGCAGGTGGCATCAGCCAAGAACGCCATGGATACCGCCAAGGTTGCATGGGATGACGCTGTTTCCACGTTAAACCGCATGGCGCCCCTTCATGCATCAGGTTTTGTATCTGACAAGGAATTCGAGGGATATCAGACCGCGGCTGAGGCAAAGCGCCTCCAGTATGAGGCTGCCAAGATCGGCTATGACAACCAGATGGAATTCAGCCATGTCACATCCCCCATCAGCGGGCGCGTGGAACAGCTGAACGTGGAAGTCCATGACAGTGTGGGAACTTCAGGTCAGCTGTGCGTAATCGCAGGGGATGGCGGCAATAACGTGACCTTCTATGTGACTGAGAAGGTGAAGAACAACCTGAGCACAGGAACACCTGTGACAATGACCAAAGAAGGAACCCAGTACAGCGGCAGCGTGATTGAGGTTAACAATATGGCAGAAGCTTCCATCGGTCTGTTTAAGGTAAAGGCTTCCGTGGAGGATAATGAAACCATGGCGCCGGGAACCAGTGTGGAGATTAAGGTTCCCTCGGCAACGGCCAGGAATGTGATGCTGGTTCCCACCCACTGCGTATACTACAAGGCAGGGGACGCATATGTCTATACATACGACCAGGCCCAGGCCATCATCCATGAGGTCCCTGTGGAAATAGGCATATTTGATAAGGACAATATTGTTGTGACCTCAGGTCTTACCCTGGATGACATGGTACTCACCACATGGACCTCCGAACTTAAGGAAGGGACGAAGGTGACCCTGGATACAGGCGCAGCCAATGGGGACAGCCAGACAGGTGAATCTGAAAGTCCAGCCGCAGACCCAAGTGAAGCACAGTAGAAGGAGGCAGGAAAATGGGCTTAACGAAACTCGTCTTAAAAAGACCGGTCAGTACGGTTCTTGCAATCCTGTGCCTGATTGTGTTCGGTTTATCCTCTGTGATGAAATCACCGTTGGAATTAATGCCGGATATGAACATGTCCATGATGATTGTCATGACTGTCTATCCCGGGGCCAGCCCGGATGATGTGAATGAGCTGGTTACAAAACCCATTGAGGACAGGGCCAGTACCCTGAGCGGTCTGGATACCATCTCCTCACAGTCAAGGGAGAATACGTCCATCGTAATGTTAAAATACGATTACGGCACGGATATGAACGTTGCCTACGATGACCTTAAAAAGCAGATGGACCTTGCAAAGACGGAACTTCCGGATGATGCGGAGGATCCGATCATGCTGGAACTGAACACCAGCTTAAAACCGAACGTAATCATGGCTGTCAGCCATGGTGAGGACGATGACCTTTATAACTATGTAAATAACAATATCGTGCCTGAGTTTGAGAAACTGTCCTCTGTGGCAGAAGTATCCCTTGCAGGCGGCGTGCAGAAGTACATCAAGGTGGAGCTGCTGCCTGAGAAGCTGAAGCAGTACGGGGTCAGCATGAACTCCATTGCAGGCGATATCACCGGCGCGGACCTTACATACCCCGCAGGCAACACCGAGGTGGGCGACCAGAAGCTGGCCGTGTCCACGGAGCAGCCCTTTGAGACAATGGAAAGCCTCAATGACATCCCCCTTACGGTAAGCGGAAGCCAGACCGTTTATTTAAGCGATGTGGCCAACATATACATGGGCGCGGACGATATTGAGAGTATTGCGCGTTACAAGGCTGAGAACGGGGTACCGGAGGATATCGTGGCCCTGACCGTCAGCAAGCAGCAGGATGCGGCGACCCTGACCGTATCAAAGGATGTCAGCAAGGTGGTGGAGCACCTGACAAAGCTGGACCCCACCCTTCAGATTACAGTGGTCAATGATGATAAGGACTCCATCATGTCCTCATTAAGCTCTGTTATTGAGACCATGGTCCTGGCCATCATCATTTCCATGGTCATTATCTGGCTGTTCTTCGGGGACCTGAAGGCCTCGCTGATTGTAGGAAGCTCCATTCCCGTGTCCATCCTGGCCTCGCTGATATTGATGCAGCTCATGGGCTTCAGCCTGAACGTAATCACCCTGAGCGCCCTGGTATTGGGCGTCGGTATGATGGTGGATAACTCCACGGTTGTACTGGAGAGCTGTTTCAGGGCAACGGACGATACGGGCTTCAGGGAATTTTCAAAGGCAGCCTTAAACGGAACAGGGGTTGTGTACCAGTCAGTCATCGGTTCCACACTGACCACCTGCGTGGTGTTCCTGCCCCTGGCCATGCTGGGCGGGATGACAGGTATGATGTTCCGGCCTCTGGGCTTTACCATCGTATTCTGTATGACGGCCTCCCTGATATCCGCCATTACGGTTGTGCCTTTATGTTACATGATATACAAACCGATTGAGAAGAAGACAGCGCCGTTCTCAAGACCGGTTGAGAAGATGCAGGCGGCTTACAGGACCATCATGGGAAGCCTTCTTAAAAAGCGCGGCCTTGTCATGCTGGCGTCCATACTGCTGCTGTTATTCTCCTTCTTCCTTGCCAGGTTCTTAAGGATGGAGCTTATGGCTGAGGATGACCAGGGCCAGATTACCGTTACGGCGGAAGTTAAGCCGGGTATGAAGATTGACAAGGTGGACGGGATCATGAAGCAGGTGGAGGAAATCATTTCCCAGCAGCCTGATGTGGAATCCTACTTCACCATGGCGGGAAGCTCAGGCCTGAGCATGAGTTCCGACCCCAGCGTGACCGTGTATCTGAAAAAGGACAGGAAGATGGAAACGGATGAGGTTGTCAAGTTGTGGAAACAGCAGCTGGCAGGAATCTCCGATACCAACATAACGGTGGAAGCCTACTCCCAGGTCAGCGCCATGATGGGCTCTGAGAATGATTATACCATTGAACTCCAGAGCACCAACTACGATGACCTGAAAGCGGTCAGCGATGACATCGCCCAGAGGCTGAGCCAGCGGCCTGAACTGACCAAGGTGCACTCCTCCCTGGAGAATGCGGCCTCGGTTGTAAAGGTTACGGTGAATCCCATCAAGGCCAGGGCAGCAGGCCTGTCACCGGCACAGATCGGCGGCACCCTGAACAACATGTTAAGCGGCGTGACCCCCACTACCCTTAACATCAATGGCGATGATATTGACGTTAAGGTGGAGTATCCCAGGGACCGTTACCGTTCCCTGGACCAGGTGGAGAGCGTTACACTCCAGACCCCAAGCGGCAAGTCCGTGGCCCTGACCGATGTGGCCCAGATCCGTTTCGCGGACAGCCCGGCATCCATCACACGACAGGATAAGCAGTACCGTGTGACGGTAAGCGGCATCTACACGGAGAATTCCAATAAGAATACAAAGACCCAGCTGATGGATGAAGTGATAAAGCCCAATGTGGGCGGCACGGTGTCCATTGCCCAGAATGCCCAGGAGGAATCCATGGCAACTGAGTTCAGCGCACTGTTCCAGGCCATTGGACTGGCAATCTTCCTTGTATTCGTAGTCATGGCGGCACAGTTTGAGTCACCTAAGTTCTCCATCATGGTAATGACCACCATACCGTTCTGCCTCATAGGCGCCTTCGGTCTCCTGTGGCTGGCGGACAGCGCCATCAGTATGACGTCGCTGTTGGGCTTTTTGATGCTGGTAGGTACGGTTGTTAATAACGGTATCCTGTATGTGGATACGGTGAACCAGTACCGGAGGGAGATGGACCTTAATACGGCCCTTGTGGAAGCAGGAGCCACCCGTCTGAGGCCTATCCTCATGACTACCCTGACCACGGTGGTGGCCATGGTGCCCATGGCCCTGGCTCTGGGGGACAGCGGTTCCACGACCCAGGGACTTGCGCTTGTTAACGTAGGAGGCCTGACCGCGTCCACCATATTGTCACTGCTGATGCTTCCTGCATATTACAGCCTGATGAACGGCGGCGGGAAGAAGCGCATGATCATATCGGATTAAATATTGTAAAATGAAATAAAAGCAAGGAACAATAAAAGAAACGGCATGGCGGCTTCCTCACGCGCCCATGCCGTTTCTTTTGTTATCAGTTATGTTCACTCATTTCCCCATACGGTATTCCTGTAGTTGACAGGGTCAGTATCCCCCTCTGTGGAGAACATCAGGATGACGCTATCCTTTGTAAGTCCCATGGATTCCCGCAGGTCCTTATATCCGGCACCGGTCATGACCGCCTTGAGGACGCCCATGCCGATGGCCCCGCTTTCTCCTGATATGACCTGGGGGTCACCTTTGAGCGGCGCGCCCAGCAGGCGCATACCTGATTCAGCCAGGCTGTCCGGACAGGAGAGGAAGAAGGAGGCATGGTTTTTAAGGATATCCCATGCCAGTATGTTAGGCTCGCCGCAGGCCAGGCCAGCCATGATGGTATCTAAATCGCCGGTGACATGACGCGGGTCCCCGTCATCCGCACAGGCGCTTTTGTAAAGGCAGGCAGCCGCCTCTGCTTCCAGGATGGCTGTGGCCGGGCAGTCCTCTGGATAAAGGCTGGAGAAATATCCCTGTACGGCTCCTGCAAGGGAACCTACGCCTGCCTGCACAAGAATATGGGTCGGGCGTCCTGCGCCTGCCTCCTTCAGCTGTTCATCCGCTTCCAGGGCCATGGTGCCGTATCCCTGCATGATCCAGGCAGGAACCTCCTCGTATCCTTCCCAGGCCGTATCCTGTATCACGATTCCTTTCGGGGTCTCCAATGCCTCGCGGGCAGCCATGCGGACACATTCATCATAGTTAACATCCTCAATGGTGACGGCAGCCCCCTCCCTGGCAATGTTGTCAAAGCGGGCTTTTGCGCTGTTTTTGGGCATGTGGACAACCGCCTTCTGCTTTAACTGCCGGGCAGCCCAGGCCACCCCCCGCCCGTGGTTGCCGTCCGTGGCCGTGAAAAAGGTGGCCTGTCCGAATTCTTTTAAGAATCGTGGGCTGGTAAGATAGTCATATGTGATTTCCCCCACATCTTTTCCAAGTTCCTTTGCAATATAGCAGGCCATGGAAAAAGAACCGCCAAGGACCTTAAATGCATTGAGGCCGAACCGGTAGGATTCATCCTTTACATAAATTCCCTTTACCCCCAGATATCCCGCCATGGCAGGCAGGCTTACCAGCGGGGTGGGCGCATATTGCGGGAAGCTCTGGTGGAAGGCCATGGCCTTCCTCACATTTTCCTGTTTCATGATTGAGCAATGGGAATCATCGGTTTTCGGCAAATGGTTCCCCACCCATTTGATACGGTCCATAATACTTCTCCTCCTATCGTTGAATTTTTTTGATTATAGCATGACATAAAAAATAAATCAACTAGTCAATCAAATTTATCGGTATTGATGACAGCCGGATTCCATGATAGAATAGAACCAATTTACGTAAGGGGAGTGTTATTATGGATAGCAGGGCAGTTGAAGAAAGGATATTGAATGCGGCGTTTAAGGTGGTGGACCGCCATACAATCAGCGGAACCAGGATGCATCTGATTGCCGAGGAGGCGAAGATGGTCCAGTCCAACCTGCATTACTATTTTAAGACAAAGCAGGATCTGATGCTGGCGCTTCTGCGTTACCTGCAGCAGAATTTCAGTGAGAACAGACAGGCTGTCCTGGACAAGGCCCCCGGGACGCTCCCGGGGCAGCTGGCCGGATTCTTCCGCCAGAAAAAGGACATAATCACACAGACGCCGGAGTATGACCGGGTGCAGTATGATTTTTGGAATCTGGGCCAGGTGGATGAGGAAGTGAACCAGTGCTTTTTTGAATCCTATGATATCTGGAGGAAGCATATTGCCAGGGTCATAAAGCTGTATGCCCCTGATCTGCCGGACGAACGGATATGGCTGGCAACCTGTGTCATGGTTTCCATGATGATGGGGGCATCGCTGCAGTATCTCAATGCCCCGGGCCTGTTTGACCTGGACAGTTACTTTGAGGCCTGCCTGAAGATGATCATGGGATATGTTGAGGATTGAGGAAGCTTCATTTAAGGAGTCATGCCAACAGAAGGGGCAAGATCCATTGGGATCCTGCCCCGTTCCTGTCTTCGGGTTTATTTTAAATATGTGAAATATGCACAAATAAAAAAGATATTTTCATTTATATTGCAAGTTTACAACACGGAATATAGTTTATATAATAGCAATATAATTTGATTGACTAGTCAAACAAAAAAATGGGAGCGACGGCTCCTTTCATTTAACCTCAAATTAGATTAACTGGTCAAAAAAGGAGAACAGGATATGGTAACAAATATGGCAGGAAAGCATCTCATAACCCTTCAGGAATGGACAAAACAGGAAATTGATACATGCCTGGACACCGCATACGATTTAAAGCTTAAGATGGCAAGGCGGATACCACACGCAAGCCTCAGGGACGAAACCGTGTTCATGATGTTTTTTGATGAATCCACAAGAACCCGCAATTCCACAGAGGCAGGCGCAACCCAGCTGGGAGCCCATGCGCACTTCCTGGATGCCAGCAAGATGCAGATCCAGCACGGCGATTCAGCCAAGGACACGGCCATGATACTGTCCAGCTATGGCCATGCCATTGCATGCCGCCACTGCGGATGGGGGACAGGCAACAGCTATATCAGGGAAATGGCAAAGTATTCAAGGGTTCCGGTGCTGAACCTGCAGTGCGACCTCTATCACCCCATGCAGGGACTGGCTGACCTGATGACAATCCAGGAGCATTTCGGCAGGACCCAGACCAGGGGGCTGAAGGTGTCCATTATATGGTGCTATGCAACCACCCACAAGAAACCCATTTCCGTACCCCTGACCCAGGCGCTGCTGTTCCCAAGATATGGGATGGAAGTCACCCTGGCTTATCCGGAAGGATATGAGCTGCCGGAATGGGTAATTGAGCAGGCCCGTGTGAATGCAGAAGAGAACGGGGGAAGCATCCGCATCAGCCATGATATCCGCCAGGCCTTTGAGGATGCAGACGTGGTCATACCCAAGAACTGGGGAAGCTGGTACGCCGACAGCAAAAAGGAAACCGTGGAAAACCGGGAGGGGAATACCACATTGACGGAAGCGGAGCTGGAGAAGCTGTCCAGGAATAAATCATGGAAATGCACCCAGGACCTGATGGACCTGACCTCAGCCCACAGCATCTACATGCACGCCCTGCCAGCCGACCGGGTGAATGAGGTGGAGGACTCCGTGATTGACGGCCCTCATTCCATTATCTACCAGGAAGCGGAAAACAGGCTGCACACGGTCAAGGCAGTGATGGACCTGACCATGGGAGGCAGGAGATAGAAAGGAGAAAGGTATGGATTTATCAACAAAGGCAGCGGGCCTTACATTTAACACTCCGTTGCTGCCTGGATCAGGACCGCTGACAGGCACGGACGAGAGGATGATATATCTGGCAAAGCAGGGGCTGGGGGCCATTGTCACCAAGACCATTGCGCCTGAGGGCGCAGAAGTGGGCAGGCCCTGCATTGCAGGGAGAGGCAACATGATCTTTAATTCCGAATCATGGTCCGAATATGACTCCCAGGTCTGGGCACAGACCTTCATCCCCAATACAAGAAAGGCCGTGGATACCCCGATCATAGCCAGCGTCGGGTATGATGAGGAGGATATGAAGGTGCTGATCCCCCTTCTTGATTCCATGGTGGAGGGATTCGAATACATTCCCAGGTATGTGGGAAAGGATTTTGACGAAGTGGGGCATATCGTGAAAACCATCAGGTCCATGACGGATAAACCGCTGTGGGTGAAGATGAATGCCAACATACCGGACCCCGTCGGGTTTGCCGGCGCATGCCGGGACAATGGGGCTGACGGCGTGGTTGCAATCACTTCCCTTGGCCCCAACATGGTAATCGATATTGAACACAGGCGTCCCCTGATCGGTATTCCCGGCGGATATGTGTGGACCTCAGGTCCTGCCATCAAACCTCTGGCCCTGGCCTGTGTGAACATGATCAAAGAAGCATATCCTGGCCTGTCCGTCATCGCCAGCGGCGGATGTGCCAAAGCAGAGGATGTGATTGAATTCCTCCTGGCAGGCGCGGATGCGGTACAGATGCTCTCAGAAGCCATGCTCAAGGGCCGGGATACATACTCAAAGGTATTGGAGGAGCTGCCCAAAGCCCTTGGACGGTATGGATTCTCAAGTGTGGAGGATGTGAAGGCTTGCGGCCTTAAAAAGGAGGACCCCTCCCTGACGCCGTCCTATCCGGTGATTGACAGGGAGGCATGCACCGGCTGCGGGCTGTGTGAGAGGAACTGTCCGTACTTTGCATTGGAAATGCGGGACAAAAAGCCTTTTGTGGATAATGATAAGTGCTTCGGCTGCGGGCTCTGTGAGAGCAGGTGCCCGGCCCAGGCAATCAGCAACGTGATAAAATAATGGTGGAGGGATATATCATGCAATTAGCAGGAAAGATTAAGGATTTAAGTGAGAAATACCGCAGCTATACGGCAGAAGTCCTGGGGAAGATGATCCGCGTACCGGGATTCTCCGGAAAGGAAAAAGAGCGCTGCGAGGTAATCGTTGAACTGTGCCGGGAGGCCGGATTTGACGAGGTATATATCGACGGGCTGGGAAGCGTGGTGGGAAGGGTTGGACATGGCCCTAAGAAACTGGCATTCGATGCCCATATCGACACCGTGGAGGTAGGCGACAGGTCCCAGTGGAAGGCAGACCCATTTGGCGGGAACCTTACGGAGGACGGCCTGGTGTATGGCCTGGGTTCCTCGGACCAGCTTGGGGGCGCGGCGTGTATGATTGCTTCCGGCCGTATCTTAAAGGAACTGGGATATGACGGGGAATTTACCATCTACTATACATTCACGGTCATGGAAGAGGACTGCGACGGCCTTTGCTGGCTCTATCTGATAGAAGAGGAGGGGCTGAAGCCGGATTACATTGTCTCCTCTGAGCCGACTGCCTGCCGCCTGTTCAGGGGCCAGCGCGGAAGGATGGAGATTGAGATACAGCTGAAGGGGATTTCCTCCCATGGATCCCTGCCCCATAACGGAGTGAGCGCGGCCTACAAGGCGGCCAGGGCAGCCCTGGCAATGGAACAGCTCAATGAGGACCTGAAGCCGGACGAGGACAATTTCCTTGGAAAGGGTTCCGTGGTGGTGTCCATGATGGATGTAAAGGGACCGTCCCAGTGTTCTGTTCCGGATGAAGCACGGCTGTATCTGGACAGACGTCTTACCTGGGGAGAGGATGAGGAGATTGCCATCGGCCAGGTAGTGGACTACGTCACAAAAGCCCTTGGAGAGGCCCCCTATAAGGTGTATATGCCCAGTTATGGAAAGAAGGGGTACAAAGGCACTGACTTTACCCAGGAGCTGTATTTCCCCACCTGGAAGACAGAGGAAGGCAACGGACTGGTGGTATCCTCCAGAAATGCCTTTAAGGAACTGTACGGACAGGACCTGGTTCCGGGACCCTGCGTATATTCCACCAATGCGGTGGCGTTCTGCGGACGCCATCACATCCCTACCGTCATCATGGGGCCTGGCGATGTGGAAGCCTGCCACAAGCCCAATGAGACAACCAGGGTAAATGACCTTGTGACATGTACTGCATTTTACGCAATGCTGCCATACATATTGAAATGACGGAGGCAGTATGAAAAAACGGATTGTTGTGGCCCTGGGCGGGAACGCCCTGGGGTCCACCCTGGCGGAACAGATGAAAGCGGTCAGGCAGACCGTGAAGGTGATTGCGGACCTGGTGGAGATGGGGCATGAGGTGGTGCTCACCCATGGCAATGGCCCCCAGGTGGGGATGATTAACCTTGCCATGTCCGAACTTCATAAGGCGGATCCCAGACAGTCCATCATACCCATGTCGGTATGCGTGGCCATGAGCCAGGGATATATAGGGTACGACCTGCAAAGCCTTTTGAGGACAGAACTGCTGAACCGGAACATTGACAGGTATGTGACCACTGTGATTACCCAGGTAAGGGTAGATGAGGATGACCCTGCGTTCGGCCATCCGGACAAACCCATCGGACGGTTCATGACGCTGGAGGAAGTGCATGAGGCGGAGAAGGATGGATTCACCTTCGTGGAGGATTCGGGAAGGGGATACCGCCGGGTGGTGGCCTCGCCGAAACCCCGTGAAATCATGGAAGTACATACCGTGCTCACCCTGTTAAATGCAGGGGAGATTGTCATTGCAGCCGGAGGCGGAGGCATACCGGTGGTACGCAGGGGCAATGACCTGAAAGGCGTGGGCGCCGTGGTGGATAAGGATTTTGCCAGCTGCAGGCTGGCCCAGGACATAGATGCGGACAGCCTGATCATACTGACAGCCGTGGAAAAGGTGGCGGTCAATTTTGGGAAGCCGGACCAGAGATGGCTGGACAGGATATCCACCGGGGAGGCCAGGAGGCTTATTGAGGAAGGGCAGTTCGCAGCAGGCTCCATGCTTCCAAAGGTCAGGGCCGCCATGGAATTTGCCGGGTCCGGGAAAGGGCGCAGCGCCCTTATCACCCTGTTGGGGAAGGCAGGGGAAGGACTGGCAGGAAAAACAGGCACAGTGATATATGAAGGAGAATGATTATGGGATGGAGAGAGGACGACTATTATTTTGAACGGACCGAGGCGCTGGCCAGGGAGGCCATGAAAGCGGGGGACGATGGGTTTGCCTGCGTCCTGGTGGGACCGGAGGGCGATATCCTCATGGAACAGAAGAATGAGGCCGGTACCCAGAAGGACCCCACTGCCCACGATGTAATGGCCCTGGTACGCAGGGCGGTCCATGAATACAGCCCCGGGCAGCTGCAGGAATGTACGGTATACGCCTTGATGGAACCATGCGTCATGTGCATGGGGGCACTGTTCTGGGCTAAGATAGGACGCGTGAAATACGCCATGTCGGAGGAATCCATGAACCGGATGCTTCCGGGAGGCCTTGAGATACACAGCGCTGAATTTGCAGACAGATGTCCGGCGCTGATGGAATCCCTGCCCAGGATCCCGGAACGGCCGGAAGCAGTGGAGATTGTGAAGGAGTGGATACAATCACTTGGCATTGGCTGACAGGGGGAAGCATATGAAAGCAATCATTCATGTCAATCTATACGATTTTCATACCTACAGGCCGGACAGTTACATCCTGTTTGACAAGACCATCTTACGGACCGGCCCCATGGAGGAGTACAAGGAAGAGGAGGGATGGGAAGTGGTGGACGCCAGGGGGGCGTTCCTGCTTCCGGGACTCATCATAGGCCATGCGCACCTGTACGGAGCGTTCATGCGGGGGATTCCCCTTCCTCCCCTCACCTCCACAAGCTTCAGGGAGCAGCTGGAGCAGCTGTACTGGAGGGTGGACGGCGCCCTGGACGGGGAAAGCTCCTACCAAAGCGCCAGGGCCTTGGCAATGGACCACATAAGATGCGGGGTCACCACGATTTTCGACCACCATGCCAGCGGAACCAGGATAAGGGGAACCCTCAATGCCCTGAAACGTGGCTGGGTGGATGAGACAGGCCTCAGGGGCGTGTTCTGCTTTGAGACCAGCGACCGTTTCAATGTGGAGGAATGTATCAGGGAAAATGTGGAATTTGCCCAAAGCGTCCATGGGGACATGTGCCAGGCAATGTTCGGCATGCATGCATCCCTGTCCTTAAGCGAACGCACCCTGTCCCAGGTGGCGGAGGCAATCGGCCGGATCCCCCTTCACGTCCATGTGGGGGAGAGCCTGGAGGATGAGGAGGAATGCGTTGCCAGATACGGAAAGCGGATCGTGGAGCGTTTTGCCGGGCACGGCCTTATAACGCCGGACAGTATATTTGCCCACTGTGTGAACATTGATGACAGGGAAGCCGCCCTTATGGCGGAATATGGGTGCACGGCGGCCATCAACGTGACCTCCAACTTAAATACCGGAAACGGGATACCGGATTACCGCCTGTTTAAGCGGTATGGCATACCGGTCATCATCGGCAATGACAGCCTTGGCACCAACATTGCCTCTGACATCCGGAACACCATGTTCGGCATCCATCTCAGGACTAAGAATCCGTGGTGGTTTGGCTACAGCAGCCTGCTGGACTGCGTGAGGAACAGCTATGACATGGCATCTAAGCTTCTGGGGGTCAGGCTTGGACGGCTGGATGAAGGGTATGAAGCCGATTTCGCCCTGGTGGAATACATACCGCCCGTCCCCCTGGATGAGGGCAATGTATGGGGGCATGTGGTGGATGGAATCTTTAATAATTACCATCCCAGGGACCTGTGGTGCGCAGGGCTTGCTAAGATGAGGGACTACAGGGTGACATTTGACGAAAGCGCGATTCTGGGTGAGACAAGGATAAGCGCGGAACATGCATGGAAAAGAATGGGGTTATTGAATTAAAGTATATAGGAAGGTCCATGATAAGAGAATTGTGGAAAGGCGGGGTACGTATATGTCAGATACGAAAGTAGTTGAAAATGATTATGAACTCAGTGAAGTACCGATGGATAAGCGCAGGAGTTTCAGCAGCATAACCATTGTATGGACGGGGTATGTCTTCCTGATTACCAGCATGATGGCAGGAGGCGGACTGGCGGCAGGGCTTACATTTAAGGAAATCATACTAACAACCATCCTGGGCAACCTGTTCTTAGGAATCCTGGCAATCCTGGTCAGCGTCATCGCATGTAAGACAGGATTGACCTTTGCCCTGCTCACAAGGCACAGCTTTGGCACCAATGGTTCTAAGATAACATCCCTTTGCATCCCCATTGTGAACCTGGGGTGGTATACAATCCAATCAGCCACCTATGGACATCTGATTGCCCAGATATTCCATATGGGGGAGGCCGGGGAGATTGCCTGTATGATGGTAAGCGCACTGGTGATGGGGGTATTCGCCCTGGTGGGAATGAACGCCATATCCATATTGGGCTACGTTGCAATCCCGGCCGTCATCTTCCTGTCCATTGCAACGGCCGTGAAGGCAGTCATGGTAACCGGGGACTTTTCCGTCATATTGAATTATGTTCCTGGGAACCCGTCCAGTATTGTCAGCGGCGTGACCATCGTCATCGGTACCTGGGTCTTTGGGACGGTGGCCTGCATAGCGGATATCATGCGCTATGCCAGGAATACAAAGGAGGCCATAGGCGCCAGCCTGACCGGGCTTATCGGGGGCAACAGCATGCTTCTCATCTGTGGGGCAATCACTGCCATCGCCTTGAATAACAGCGACCTGACCTCCGTACTCCTGGCAATGGGCATGGTAATCCCCAGCGTCATTTTGATGACAACGAATATCTTTACCACCAACGCGGCGAACCTGTATTCCATCTCCCTGAACCTTTCCAATGCGTTTAATATGGGGAGGAAGAAAATGCTGCTTGTGATTCTGATTCTTTCAGCGTTCCTCACCATCCTGAAGCCTTATGAGATCGGGATGCTGTTTACCTTCCTGGACATCCTCGGATATATTGTCCCGCCCCTGGCCGGAATCATTTTCTCTGATTACTATCTGGTCAAGAAAGGCGTGTACAAGAAAGTGTCGGACAAAACCCTGGCAAAATGGAATGCGCCGGCGTGGATTACCTGGGCCATCTCCCTTATCGTGGTATATGCAGTGCCCATGGGGCAGCCATCCGTCGTGGGAATCATTGTATCCGTTGTAATCTATACAGTTCTGATGAAAATCTGGCCGTCAAGGGCAGTAGAAGCAGGAGGGGAATATGAGAATGTATAAAATGATAGCAGCCGTGGGAACCGTGATGATGGGAATCAGCTCATTTGTGACCTGTCTGTCTGACTCAGCCTTTATTTCCAATATCGGGAATGTGTTCCTGCTGCTCAGCATTGTAATCATGACCTATGCGTTCTTCCATTGGCAGCCATGACAAAGGGCAAGGAGGAAGACGGGATTTCCTGTTAATAAGATGTTAAAAATTTACTATTTGCAAAACTGCAAAATGGTGGTATCATAAAAACAAATGCGGCTGCAGCAGAGAGGTCAATCGCCCCTTGGACCTGCAGCCTATTTTGATATAAGGAATTGTTATTTTTATAACAATTCCAAAGGTGCAGAATGGGTAGAAATATGGAAGCCTTTTGACGTTTTTTGTACGATATACAAAAATTTTTAGAAATCCTAAAAATTTTTCATGAAAAAGTAAGAAAGTGGATTGATAATTTTTTAGTCATGGGTTATAATCTATTCATATTGTACAAAAATAATAGGAAAGGCGTGGACAAATACTATTAACTTGTCATTTTATAGTTGAAACGTATTTGCCATAGTATTCCTACAGGCTTATCTGCACAGACTATTTACATATACCGGAGATAAGCATGGAGGAATTCCGGGAAGGAAAGGGGGATTTGGATTGGCCCAGGAGACAATTGATGCGATCCGGCAGGCAGAGGCAGCTGCCGAAGCAGCTGAAAAGGACGCGGTAAAACAGGCGGAAGCAATTGTGGCGGAGGCGAAGGCCCAGGGCGTGCAGTTAAAGGCAGACATGACAAGTGCTGCCAGGGAAGCTGCGGCGCGGGCCGAAGAAGACGCAAAGGCTCAGGGTGAGCAGATGATGCAGGCTGCGGGAGCAGAGGAAGTAAAGGAACTGGAACATCTGCGCAGTGCCGTGGCCGCGAAACAGGAACAGGCAGTCAAGATCATCTTATCGGAACTGCTGTGATGAAAGTCCACGATGGGAAGAATCGTGGAAAGGTAAGGAAAGTCCACGATGGGAAGAATCGTGGAAAGGCAAGGAAAGCCCACGATGATGAAGAATCGTGGGAAGGCAAGGAAGGAGGCGCTTAGGGTTGGCAGTAGTGCCCATGAAAAAAGTGCTGATCTGCGGACTGAAAAAGGACCGCAAGGGCACCCTTGAGCTTCTGCAGCGCCAAGGGGTACTTGAAATCAGCAATGTGCTGCAGGAAGATGATATGTTCCAGAAGATGGATGTAACGTCTTCCAAAACCGTATTTGAACGCAATGCCATCATAGCGGAACAGGCCGTCGGTATTCTGGATAAATATGCGCCGGAAGACAAGGGCATGCTGGACTCGTTCGCAGGCAGGGAAATCCTGACCGTGGAGCAATATGAGGCCAATGCAGGCCAGCACGACGAGACCATGAAGAAAGCCTACCGCTTACAGGAACTGGCAAAACAGATTGGCGAGAACAGTGCCGTCATCCCAAAGCTGGAGCAGCAGATGGAAGCACTGGCGCCATGGAAGTCCTTTGATCTGCCCCTTGATTTTAAAGGGACGAAGAAATCCGTGGCATTCATCGGTTCCATCCAGGAAGAGATTTCCCTGGAACAGCTGAGGGAACAGCTGGGCGTGCTTGCGCCGGGGGCTGAGACAATTGACCTTAACATTGTCAGTTCATCCAAGGAACAGACCTGTCTTTTCATTGTGTGTGCCAAAGGGGACGCGGAAGCAGTGGAAGACGCGTTAAAGAAGCTTAATTTTGTGAAACCGCCCCTCAGCTCCCTGGTGCCTGCCAAACGGCAGCAGCAGCTGGAGGAGGAGCTTTCCAAGGTAAAGGCTGAGATTGCAGGAGCGGAGAAGGCAATCGCCGAAATGGCGCCTGACCGGGACTCCATCAAGTTTGTAATGGACTACTACACCATGCGTTCCGAGAAGTACGGGGTGTTAAACGGTCTGGTACAGTCCAGGAGGGTATTCCTCATCACCGGATATGTCTCAGTGGAAGCAGCCCCCAAGCTTGAAAAGCTGCTTCAGGATAAGTATGAGGTGGTAATTGAATTTTCCGAGCCGGAAGAAAAGGATGACGTGCCCGTGGTGCTGCGCAACAACAAGTTCGCCGAGCCTGTGGAGGGGGTCATTGAGAGCTACAGCCTTCCGGGCCAGGGCGAGATAGACCCGTCCATGGTGGTGGCCTGCTTCTATTATGTGCTTTTTGGCCTGATGCTGTCCGATGCGGCCTACGGGCTTATCATGATTGCAGGAACAGCGTACTGCCTGACTAAGTTTAAGAACATGGAAGACGGAATGAGGAAGTTCATGAAAATGTTCATGTACTGCGGTATTTCCACCGCGTTCTGGGGCTTTATGTTCGGAAGCTTTTTCGGGGATGCGGTCAATGTGATTGCAACCACATTCTTCAACAGGCCGGACATAAGGCTGGCGCCCATCTGGTTTGAGCCGGTAAGCCTGCCCATGAAGATGCTGGTGTTCGCATTCCTGATCGGTATCATCCATCTTTTCACAGGACTTGGGATTAAATTCTATACCTGCGTTAAGAACGGAAGCCTGATGGACGGTATATATGATGCCGTGTTCTGGTATATGCTGGTGGGCGGCGGTATTGTATACCTGCTGACCATGTCCATGTTTACCGACATGCTGGGCCTGAGCTTCACCCTTCCGGCGGCAGCGGGAACCGTGGCAGCCGTGCTGGCGGTAATCGGCCTTATCGGCATTGTACTTACCAGCGGGCGGGAATCAAGAAGCTGGTTCAAGCGTATCCTGAAAGGCCTTTACGGGGCGTATGGGGTAACCTCATATCTGAGTGATATCCTTTCCTATTCCCGTCTGCTGGCCCTGGGTCTTGCCACCAGCGTCATCTCCACCGTATTCAACAAGATGGGAAGCATGGTGGGAGGGAACATTCCGGGAGCAATCGTATTCATCCTGGTATTCCTGATCGGACACAGCCTGAACCTGGCAATCAATGCACTGGGCGCGTATGTCCATACAAACCGTCTGCAGTTTGTGGAATTTTTCGGAAAGTTTTATGAGGGAGGCGGAAGGAAATTTGAACCCTTCGCCATTCACACTAAATATTATAAAGTCAAGGAGGACATTTAGTTATGGAGAATATGGGAGTTGTTTTAGCGTTATTAGGAGCTGTTCTGGCGGCACTTTTTGCAGGAATCGGTTCTGCTATCGGAGTTGGCATCGCAGGTGAGGCTGCTGCAGGGGTTGTGACAGAAGACCCCAACAAGTTCAGTAAGGTTCTGGTATTACAGCTGCTTCCTGGTACACAGGGTATCTACGGCCTGCTGATCGGTTTCATCACCCTGACACAGATCGGTATCATGGGCGGAAGCTCCGACATTTCCGTAGCTAAGGGATTCTTATACCTGGCAGCCTGCCTTCCAATGGCATTCGTTGGTTTATATTCCGCCATCAAGCAGGGCAAGGCCGCTGTTGCAAGTATCGGTTTAGTTGCTAAAAAGCCGGACCAGTTTGGTAAGGCAATGATCTTCCCGGCCATGGTTGAGACCTACGCCATCCTGGCACTGCTGATTTCCATCCTTGCTATCTTTGGTATTGCAGGCGTTAATGCGTAAGCATCGTACGGATATCAGGAGAGATTCAGGAAAGGAGAACATCGCATGGCGGGATTAGATAAAATCATCAGCCAGATAAAAGAAGAATCCCAGGAAACGGCGGCACGCACCTTAGCGGCGGCCAGGGATGAGGCGGAGAAGGTCCTGGCAGCTGCCCGTAAGGAAGCGGAAAGCGAGTGCGCCGACATTGAGAGGCGCTCCAGGCAGTCCGTTGCCAACATCCTGGAGAGGGGGCAGTCCGCTGCCGACCTTAGGAAACGCGGAAGTATCCTGGCCGAGAAGCAGAAGCTGATCGGCGACACCATTGAGAAGGCGAAGGCGGAACTCAAGGGAATGGACACGGATGCCTATTTCGACATGATTCTTAAACTGGCTGTCAAATCCGCACAGGAAGGTAAGGGTGAGCTTCTGTTTTCAGAAAAAGACCTTGCCCGGGTTCCTGAAGGGTTTGAGGACAGACTTAATGCTGCGTTAAAGGATAAGGACGCGGCCCTGCACATTTCCAAGGACACCAGGGATATTGATGCCGGATTTGTGTTGACCTACGGCGGGATTGAGGAGAACTGCTCCATCAACGCAATCTTTGATTCAGCCCACGAATTATTGCAGGATAAGGTGCAGGAAATTCTTTTTTCATGAACGGAGGAACTTTTTAAATGGCAGACAAACAATATGTTTATGCAGTAGCCCGTATCCGTTCCAAAGAATTGTCCCTGCTATCCGGCGCATTTTTAGATCAGCTGACAGCTGCAAAAGACTACGATGAATGTATCCAGCTTCTCATGGAAAAGGGTTGGGGCGACGACAGCACCGCAAGTGCTGAGGAACTTCTGGCCCTGGAGCGGGAAAAGACCTGGGGACTGATTTCAGAACTGGTGGAGGACGTGTCCGTATTTGACGTGTTCCTGTACGGCAATGACTACCACAACCTGAAGGCAGCCATCAAGGAGGCGGTCAAGGCAGAACGCACAGGCCATGACTATCCCGGAATCTACATTGACCAGGGCTCCGTGGATGTGAAGCTGATACGCGACTCCATACAGAACCGGGAATTCCAGAATCTTCCGGAACCCATGAGGGCACCGGCGGAAGAGGCCTATAAGGCACTTCTCCACACCCAGGACGGACAGCTTTGCGATATCATCATCGACAAAGCGGCCCTGGATGCGATTCATCATGCCGGTAAATCATCCGGCAATGAGTTCCTGAAGCTTTATGCGGAGCTGACAGTGGCAGCAGCAGATATAAAGACAGCGGTGCGGGCATCCCGTACCGGTAAGGACAGGGCATTTTTGGAACAGGCGCTGGCGCCTTGTGATACCTTGGATATAACACGCCTGGCCCAGGCGGCCATAGAAGGAGTGGATGCCATCGGTATTTACCTGGAATCCACCACCTATGCAGATGCGGTAGAGGAACTGCGCCGCTCACCTTCAGCCTTTGAACGGTGGTGCGACAATCTGATGATCCGCAAGATCAAGCCCCAGCAGTACAGCCCATTCGGACTTGGACCGCTGGCAGCTTATATTCTGGCGCGTGAGAACGAGATTAAGTCAGTTCGGATCGTACTTTCCGGGAAACTCAACCATCTTCCCGAAGAGTCCATCCGGGAAAGGGTAAGGGAGATGTATGTATAAGATTGCAGTGATGGGTGACCGGGACAGTATCTACGGTTTCGCAGCCCTGGGTCTGGAACCATTTCCCCTGACAGACCCGGTAGTGGCAGGAAAGAAATTAAGGGAACTGGGAGAAAGCGGATATGCCGTGATTTATATCACGGAAGCCCTTGCGGCCCAGGTTGAACCGGAGATTGACCGCTTCCGTGAAGCTGACCTTCCGGCCATCATACTGATTCCAGGTGTGTCCGGCAATACGGGCAAGGGAATCATGGCAGTGAAGAAGTCAGTAGAGCAGGCAGTTGGCTCTGATATAATATTTAATGGGCAGTAAGCGCTCATGACAAGGAGGTAAAAGATGAGCAAAGGCGTAATTAAAAAAGTAGCAGGTCCGCTGGTTATCGCAGAGGGCATGCGCGACGCCAACATGTTCGACGTTGTCCGCGTCAGCGACCAGCGTTTGATTGGTGAAATCATAGAGATTCATGGCGACAAGGCTTCGGTCCAGGTTTACGAGGAAACCTCCGGACTGGGACCAGGGGAGCCGGTGGAATCCACAGGCGTGCCCATGAGCGTTGAGCTGGGGCCTGGCCTGATTGGAAGTATATATGACGGTATCCAGCGTCCGCTGGATGCCATTATGGAGAAGACAGGCGGCAACCTGTTGAACCGCGGGGTGGAGGTTCCCTCCCTGAAGCGTGAGAAGAAGTGGACCTTTGTGCCCTCAGTGAATGTGGGCGACAAGGTGGGCAGCGGCGATATCATCGGTACGGTACAGGAGACGGATGTGGTACAGCAGAAGATCATGATCCCTGTCGGCATCGAAGGCACCCTGACCTATATCAGCGGCGGCGAGTACACGGTTACGGATACGGTTGCTGTGGTGACCGATGAGAAGGGACAGGAGCATCCTGTCAGCCTGATGCAGAAATGGCCGGTACGTAAGGGCCGTCCTTACCAGAGGAAGCTGTCCCCTGACATGCCCCTTGTAACAGGACAGAGGGTCATCGACTGTCTGTTCCCAATCGCAAAGGGCGGTGTTGCGGCTGTTCCCGGACCATTCGGTTCAGGTAAGACGGTTGTACAGCACCAGCTTGCAAAGTGGGCTGATGCGGATATCGTGGTTTACATCGGCTGCGGCGAGCGCGGCAACGAGATGACGGACGTTCTGAATGAGTTCCCGGAACTGAAGGATCCAAAGACGGGCAAGTCCCTGATGGAGCGTACGGTCCTGATTGCCAATACCTCGGATATGCCTGTTGCGGCACGTGAGGCGTCCATCTATACAGGTATCACCATTGCCGAGTATTTCCGTGACATGGGTTATTCCGTGGCCCTGATGGCAGACTCCACATCCCGTTGGGCCGAGGCACTCCGTGAGATGTCGGGCCGTCTGGAGGAAATGCCCGGTGAGGAAGGTTACCCCGCATACCTGGGTTCCCGTCTGGCACAGTTCTATGAGCGTGCGGGACGCGTGATTTCCCTGGGCAGTGATAACCGCGAGGGCGCGCTTTCCGTAATCGGGGCGGTATCCCCTGCGGGCGGCGATATTTCCGAGCCTGTCACACAGGCAACCCTGCGTATCGTCAAGGTATTCTGGAGCCTGGATGCCGACCTGGCATACAAGAGACATTTCCCGGCCATCAACTGGCTGACCAGTTATTCCCTGTACGTGGACACCATGGAAAAATGGTTCAACGCAGAGGTGGAAAGCGACTGGACCGAGCTTCGCGCCCGTCTCATGCGCCTGCTCCAGGAAGAGTCTGAGTTAAATGAAATCGTACAGCTGGTTGGTATGGACGCCCTGTCCGCGCCTGACCGCCTGAAACTGGAGGCAGCCCGTTCCATCCGTGAGGACTTCCTGCACCAGAACGCATTCCATGAGATTGATACCTTTACATCCCTGAAGAAGCAGCACATGATGATGATGCTTATGATGGCATATTTTGATAAAGCAGGCCAGGCATTAAGCCAGGGCGTGAACATCGAGCGTCTGGTCAACCTTCCGGTGCGTGAGGCTATCGGACGTTTCAAATACACCGAGGAAGCCGATCTTGACAGCGTTTATGCAGATGTGATCAAGACACTGGAAGCAGAACTGAGCGATGAGCTGAGCAGAAAGGAGGACTTCTAATGCCCAAGGAATATAGAACAATTGAAGAGGTAGCAGGTCCTATCATGCTGGTCCGCGGCGTACAGGGTGTAACCTATGACGAGATGGGTGAGATTGAGCTGGCAAACGGCGAGAAACGCCGCTGCAAGGTCCTGGAGATAGACGGCGGCAACGCCATGGTGCAGCTGTATGAGGCAGCTACCGGCATCAACCTGGATTCCAGCAAGGTGCGTTTCTTAGGCCGTACAATGGAACTGGGCGTGTCCGAGGATATGCTCAGCCGTATGTTTGACGGCATGGGCAAGCCCATTGACGGCGGCCCCGACATCCTGCCTGAAAAGCGTATGGATATCAACGGCCTTCCCATGAATCCGGCAGCCAGAAGCTATCCTGAGGAATTCATCCAGACCGGCGTTTCTGCCATAGACGGACTGAATACATTGGTCCGCGGACAGAAGCTTCCTATCTTCTCCGCATCCGGACTGCCCCATGCCAACCTGGCAGCACAGATTGCGCGTCAGGCAAAGGTGCGCGGTACCAGTGAGCCTTTCGCTGTTGTATTCGCGGCCATGGGTATCACCTTCGAGGAGGCAAACTTCTTTATGGAGAGCTTCCGTGAAACAGGCGCCATCGACAGAAGCGTCATGTTCATCAACCTGGCCAATGACCCTGCGGTTGAGCGTATCGCAACACCGCGTATGGCGCTGACCGCGGCAGAGTACCTGGCATTTGAGAAGAATATGCACGTGCTGGTCATCCTGACCGATATCACGAACTATGCAGATTCCCTGCGTGAGATTTCCGCTGCGCGTAAGGAAGTTCCCGGCCGCCGCGGTTATCCGGGATACATGTACACCGACCTGGCTTCCCTGTATGAGAGAGCCGGACGCCAGAAGGGCAAGAACGGATCCATCACCATGATCCCGATCCTTACCATGCCTGAGGATGACAAGACCCATCCGATTCCTGACCTTACGGGATACATTACAGAGGGACAGATCATCCTGAGCCGTGACTTATACCGCAAGAACGTAACACCGCCAATCGACGTACTTCCTTCCCTTTCACGTCTGAAGGATAAAGGTATCGGCGAAGGCAAGACAAGGGCAGACCATGCCGATGTCATGAACCAGCTGTTTGCAGCCTATGCCCGTGGTAAGGATGCAAAGGAACTGATGGTAATCCTTGGCGAGGCAGCCCTGACTGACATGGATAAGCTGTATGCCAAGTTTGCTGATGAGTTTGAAAAAGAATACGTATCCCAGGGCTACTATGCTGACCGTGATATCGAGGAAACCATGGAAATCGGCTGGAAGCTCCTGCGCATCCTTCCAAGGAGCGAGCTGAAACGTATCAAGGACAAATTCCTTGACCTTTACTACGATGCAAAATAACCAGCAGTCAGAAAGGAAGTTGACATAACATGGGTGCAAAACATGTGAATCCCACCCGTATGGAGCTTACCCGTCTCAAGAAAAAGCTGGCGACAGCAATCAGGGGACACAAGCTCCTGAAGGATAAGCGGGATGAATTGATGCGTCAGTTCCTGGACCTGGTGCGTGAGAACAAAGCCCTTCGTGAGAAGGTAGAGGCAGGCATTGCGGCGGCCAACCAGAATTTTGTGCTGGCCCGCTCCGGCATGACAGATGAAGCCCTGAATGTGGCCCTGATGGCTCCCAAGCAGGAGGTTTATCTGGAATCCGAGACAAGGAATGTGATGAGTGTGGAGATTCCTGTGTTCAAGTATAAGACCAGGACTTCAGACCCCAATGACATCTATTCCTATGGATTTGCCTTTACCTCCAGCGATCTGGATGATGCGGTGAAAAGCCTGGCAGACCTTCTGCCGGATATGCTGCGCCTGGCCGAGTGTGAAAAGTCCTGCCAGCTCATGGCAGCGGAGATTGAAAAGACCCGCCGCCGTGTTAATGCCCTGGAGCATGTGATGATTCCCGAGACCCAGCAGAATATCCGCTACATCACCATGAAGCTGGATGAGAATGAGCGGAGTTCCCAGACAAGGCTTATGAAGGTTAAGGATATGATGCTCGAAGAAGCCCATCACTACAGCGAGAGGGAAGTTGTCCCTGTGGTGGATGAGGTGTGACCCGTATACAGTGAGCAGCGGGGAATCAGTCCGGACGGCTGAGGGACGGCTTCATGAAAGGTTAATAAAACTTTCATAAAAACCCCCGCAATGCCGGGTGGACAGAAGATAATAAATATGATAGAGTAAATTCCAGGTAATGGTATGAAAGCCATTGCCTGGGATTTATTATTTTCTAAGGAAGCCCGGATGACCGAGCTTTTTTTGTCACTGGAAACCACGGATCATGATACCGGAACCAGGATGGACGGATGGAACTGATAACGGTTTGGGATGATGGGAGGAAATGTAGATGAGGAAACCGTATTTTAGATTGAACAGGAAGTCAGCGGTCAGGATGGGTGCAGTGCTGTCCCTGACCTTATGTATGGCCCTTCAGACAGCGGGGTGCAGTCCTGCGGGCAAGGGCGCGGAACAGACAACGGCTGCGCAGACGGCCGGGGCGGCCGGGGATGTTGCGGCAGACAAAGACAAGGCAGATGATGTCCAGGGCACTGGTAAAGCTGCGGCAGACAAAGACAAGGCAGATGATGCCCAGGGCGCCGGCAAAGCTGCGGCAGATAAAGACAAGGCAGATGATGCCCAGGGCGCCGGTAAAGCCGCGGCAGATAAGGGGCAGGCGGGAACAGGCCAGGGCGCGGCGGATAAGGAGCAGGAAGGCGCCGGTGAGGCGGCGGCAGACAAGGCCCAGGCAGACGCTGGTGAGGCGGCAGACAAAGGTGAGGGAGACAGCGGAATCGAGGCCCAGCCGGGTGTGCCTTTAAAGGCAGGCAATAAGGCGCCTGACTTCACGGCGGAACTGATTGACGGTTCCAGCATCTCGCTTTCAGACCTGAAAGGAAAGCCGGTCATCATTAATTTCTGGGCGACCTGGTGCGGGCCGTGCGTCAGGGAGATGCCTGCTTTTGAGCGCTTAAAAGAAGATTTTGGGGATGAGATAGGCATCATTGCGGTGAACTGTGGGGATGATGCTGATACGGTGAAGGATTTTGTGGACGAATACGGATATACCTTCCCGGTGGTGCTGGATGAAGACTATGAGGTGACCATGCTCTATCCCTCCAATTCCATCCCATACACCGTGGTCCTGGATGCCAATGGCAAGATTACCCATGTATCAACCGGCGCATACGACGCAGATACCATGTACGACAGGTATAAAGAGGCTCTGGGGCTATAAGGATACAGAGGGAAGACACGTGAAAGGGAGGACTGTCCCATATGAGGCATATGACGAGACAGAATCGAATAACGGTCCTGCTCCTTTTTCTGGGAGTTGTATTTCTGTGCGCCGGATTGTACCAGGGCGGATATCAGGACACCCTGCACAAGGCAATCCGGGTGTGTCTGGAATGCATAGGAATCGGATGAAAGGATGAGGACCATGAAAAGGCGGCTGATACAGCTTTGTTCTGCATTACTATATAACCTGAACCTGAAGGGATTCGCCCAGGTATCCATCTACCAGGGCAAGGCCAAGGGCCTATGCGTACCCGGCCTTAACTGCTACTCATGCCCCGGGGCGGTAGGTTCATGTCCGTTGGGGACGCTTCAGAATTCCCTGGCGGCATTGGACCGGAAGATGCCCTTTTATATACTGGGGGTGCTGCTGCTCCTTGGGGTCACGCTGGGAAGGACCATATGCGGTTTCCTGTGTCCTTTTGGGCTTGTGCAGGAGCTGCTCTATAAAATTCCCGTCCCCAAGCTTAAGAAGAACCGGGTTACCCGGATTTTATCGAAACTGAAATATGTAATCCTGATTGTATTTGTAATACTGCTGCCCATTGTGTTTAAGATGGCCACAAGGCTTCCGGTGCCCGCGTTCTGCAAATACATATGTCCCGCAGGAACCCTGGAGGGAGGTATCCCCCTGGTGCTCCTGGATGAGTCCCTGGGCAGCCTTGCGGGGGCGCTGTTTTCCTGGAAAGTGCTTGTGATGGCCGCCATACTTATCAGCGCCTGTTTTATTTACCGAAGCTTCTGCCGTTTCCTCTGTCCCCTTGGGGCGGTTTATTCCCTGTTTGCCCCGGTGGCAATGCTGGGGGTCAGGATAGATGACGGCGCCTGTACCAGCTGCGGCAGGTGTGTGCGGACCTGTAAGATGGATATTAAGAATGTGGGGGATATGGAATGTATCCAGTGCGGGGAATGTATGAAGGAATGCGGTGTGGATGCAATCCATTGGAAGAAGCCATTCCGGTCATGAGAAGAAATTATTGAAAGAAAAAATACAAAATAAAAAACTTAGGATGTAAACTAAAAAGCTCCTGTGGGGGAAATTGGCGGCAAAAAGCCGTATTTCCCGTATACAGGAGCTTTTTCTTTTTAACCCATGTCCCTGGCTTTCAATCTTATTCCACTTCCAGAAGGACTTCGATTTCACATGCAATCCCACCTGGAAGTGCATTGGTACCGATGGCGGAACGGGCCGGGCAGCCCACTTCCTCGCCGAACAGGTCGACAAGCAGATTGGATGCGCCGTTTACCACCTGGGGCTGCTGGACGAAATCATCTGCGCTGTTTACAAAACCCAGCACCTTTACAAAACGTTTAATCTTATTGAGGTCGCCGGTTTTGGCCTCAATGTTTGCCAGAAGGTTCAGCATGCAGTTATAGGCAGCCTTCTGTCCTTCCTCCACCGTAAGGTCCTTTCCTAATTTGCCGACCACGGTGTTGCCGTTCCCTAAGTCCGGACCGCAGCCGGAGCAGTATAAAAGGTTTGTCCCAAATTCCTGTACTGGTGTATATACACCGCCCTTTGGCGGAGGCGCCGGAAGGGTGATTCCTTTTTCATTTAATCTGTCATATACGTTTGCCATAGTATTACTTCCTTTCAATCAAATGTTTATTTTACGGTTTCTGGCTGTTACTTCCCAAGTATCAAGGATATGTCCCTTTTCCACAACCGGTACCGATGGATACAGGGCGCTGGTGGGGCAGATATGGGTGGGCACCACGAAAAGTTCATCCCCCACCCTTGGGCACTGGTCTTCGTATCCTGGTTCCATACAGAAGGCCCAATGTTCCTCGCTCTGGAACAGTTCCCTGACATGTTCCATCCCGGCAATGACGCCCCGGGTCCCTTCCGGGTCAGAGGCAATTCCCTTATATCCCAGGTCCAGTGTGAAATGACCCTTCAGCGGACAGCTGATGACCCTGGTCATGACGGCTGCGCCCGGAGTGAATACAAGGTCCGGATACTTCATTGTATATCCATAGTCGTTGACGAAATAGGTGCCGGGGGAAAGATACACCTCATACCCTGTCCTGGGAAAATCCACATAGCATGGCATGGAGGGGGAACCGCCCAATACCAGGGTCTTGCAGGAATATCCCTTTTCACACAGGTGACTGCAGATGGTCTTGATCTGGGCAGCGCTGGTGTCTGCTTCCTTCTTGCGCTGGGTAAAGTCGTGTTCGGTACGGTGGCCGTCATAGCAGTGAAGGCCCATCATGGAGACGCCGTCCATCAAAGCGCAGTCCATGAAGAATGCCTCTGTATCCTTAACAGGCACGCCGGTGCGGTCCATGCCCAGATTCACATCCACCAGTACATTGGCCCTGAGTCCGGCTTCTGAACATAGCTGTCCAAGGGCGCGTATCTGATCCTCATTGTCACCCACTGTCCAGAAACAGACCTTGGGATATGCCTGCATCAGTTGGATGAAACGGCTTATATTAGGGCCTACCAGAGGATATGCCACCAGGACATCGCCTGCGCCGCAGCCGGCGGCCATCTCTGCTTCCGCTATGGTTGCACACTTAAAACGGGTTATGCCGGCTTCCATCTGAAGGCGGACCATCTGGGCCATCTTGTGGGTCTTTACATGAGGCCACAGATATCCGGGGCCTCCGGCTAAGTCCACTGCCTTCTTAATGTTTTCTTTAATGATGTCCAGGTAGTAGACCAGGGCTGGGGTGATTACTTCTTTGGATTCTTCAAACTTGTAATGATTATCCATAACAACCTCCTTCACATCTAAACTCGGCAGAACCAGAAACACTGTTCATTATGGTTATAACACAAATTGTTGAAGCTTACAAGGCTAAAAATAGAAAAACGTGCAAAAAAGTTAGTGATTAACAGAGGATAAAGAAAAAAGTGCACAAAAAAGTTAAAAAAGATATTGACAATTTATTTAAAGCTTATTACAATGGATTTAAACAAATTGTTGAACCGTTCAAAAATTTGGCAGAATTCAGAAACGGGTTCAGCAATCCTGTGGAACACTATCCATTTTTTATACTAAGGAGGAAGAGTATGTTAACAAAGACCCACGCAACATTCTTCATTATTGGATTCATGCTTTATGTGTGTTTGATGATTGTGGTAGGCATTATCTGCAGTAAAGGCAAATCCAAAGGAAAAGATTACCTTACGGGCGGCGGTAAGATGCCCATGTACCTCATTTTTGCCACCATGGGCGCCACCCTTATCGGCACAGGCTCGTCCATCGGCGCAACGGCCAACGGGTTTAAGAACGGTTTTGGCGGCTCTGCCTACGGCATGGGCGCTGCCCTTGGAATCCTGGCCCTGGTACTGGTGGCCAAGAAGTCCAAGCTGAGGGCCAAGAACCTGCTGACCATGGCCGAGGAAGCGCAGTTCCATTACAACGGCAATAAGATGGTAAAAGCGGTCATGAGTTTCATGATGTACATCATTGAGGTTGTATGGCTGGGGAACCATATCAATGGAGGCGCTACTTATCTAAGCTATGTAACGGGAATGGACCTGACCACCTCCAAGCTGGTGGCAGTGCTTGCATTCGGAATCTATGTCATCATCGGCGGATATCTGGCAGTTGTATGGACAGACCTGATCCAGCTGACCGTGCTGGTAATCGGATTCATCGCCATTACAGCCATTGCCATTCCCATGGCAGGCGGATGGGGCAATATCTCCGGGACCATCACTGCGGCGGGCAAGGCAGGCAACTTAAGCTTTTACGGTGTTAAGTCCATGGGAGGCATGGCGCTGTTCTCACTGATGTTCTCCATTGCGATTCCCTGTCTGGGCACGCCTACATACCGTATGCGTATCTACACGGCCAAGGATGACAAGACCGCAATCCGGGCTTTGAGCCTTTCTGGATGGCTGTTGTTGATTTTCTCCCTTCTTCCTGCTATTATTGGTATGGCGGCATTTACAATCGCAACCAATACAGGCGCGCAGGCAGTACTGGAACAGCCGGATTTTGCATTTACCTATATCGCAACCGTTGTGTTAGGACCGGTCCTGGGCCTTATGTTCATGATTTCCGGCCTGTCCGCGACCATGTCCTCCGGTGACTCCGATGCAATCGCAGGAGTGACCATACTGATACAGGATATCTATCCAATCATCACCGGCCGGCAGCTGGATGATGAGAAGGTTGGGAAATACTCACGGGTAGCCACCGTGGCAACCCTGCTTCTTGCCTTCTTTGCAACCCTGTTTGCAAAGGATGTCATGAGTTACATCAGCAATGTAATCGGTTCCATCATCCCGGGCGTGTCCATCGCCATGCTGTTAGGCGCATGCTGGAAGCGCGCTACCTGGCAGGGAGGTATTGCCTCGGTAGGCGTGGGTACCCTGTTTGGCGTGCTGTATCTGGCAGTGCCCGCATTCTCCAGCGCGGTGGCCGGCATTTTCACCGGACCTGCCATTCCTGCAACACTGGTAGCCCTTGCAGCGGAAGTGATTGTTTCCTTATGCACAAAGAAAGAGGAAATGTCTGAAGAAGAAAGACTGGCTCTGGTTGTTGAATCAAGAGGAGCTGTAAAATAAGCATCAGCCGGGCATCGGGATGAAGACCCGATGCCTTAAGGCATGAAGGGAGATGAAATCATGGGGTTTGTAAAAGATAATTTCGAGGTTCTTGACAGTCTGGCAAAGTGTATTGCCATCCAGTTCGGGGCAAACTGTGAAGTGGTGCTCCACGACCTTACGCTGCCGTATGACCGCACGATCGTGTCCATCTATAACGGCCATGTGACGGGCCGCGAGGTGGGCGGAGGCGGCACCAATGCGGGACTGGAGATACTGAGGGGGACAGCCATGCCTGAAGACCAGTATGGTTATATCAACTATACAAAGGATGGAAGGACACTGCGCACCTCCAGCAAGTATTTCATGGGCGAGGATGGCAGGGTAGAGGGAAGCCTCTGCATCAACCTTGATATTACAGGCCTCATGATTGGCGAGGCGGCCATGAGGGCCATTAGCGGCCAGGGCGCTGAGACAAACACCAAGGAAGTATTCACCGCGAATGTGGACGAGCTTTTGGACACCCTGATGCAGGATGCGGTACAGAGCACCGGCAGACAGCTGGCCATGCTGACCAAAGAGGACAAGGTGGCAGTGGTCCGCTATCTGGATGAGAAGGGCGCGTTCCTTATTAAGAAGTCTGCTGAGAAGGTGGCGGATTTCCTTGGTATCTCCCGGTTTACCGTGTACAATTATCTGAACGAAGGAAATGGGACAAAGGAAAGCGGGGAAGACGGATAATGGCTTCAACATTAATAAAAAACGGATTGGTTTACGACGGCCTGGGAAATGCACCCCAGAAGGCTGATATATATATAAAGGATGACAGGATTGAACGGATTGGGGAAACTATCTGCCAGGAGGCGGATTTGGTGGTGGATGCGGCAGGAAGGGCGGTGACGCCGGGATTCATCGACATACACCGCCACTGTGATGCCAAACCATTTAACAGCAAGGACTTTGGGGATGTCCTGCTGTCCCAGGGCATCACCACAACCGTGGTGGGAAACTGCGGCATCTCCATGACGCCGGCCAGCGCGGACCCGGTGCGCGCAAAGGAGATGTATGAATTCGATGAGCCGGTGCTGGGGCCGATTAAGGATAACCGGATCCGCACCTACCATGACTATATGGAAGCGCTGGATCAGACCGGGCTTCCGGTGAACTTTGGGTCCATGATAGGGACCGGGGCGGTGAAGATAACGGTCAAGGGATTTGCCGACACACCGTTCACGGATGAGGAGATGGCTGAGGCCAGGGCCTTGGTGGAGGATGCCATGAAGGAGGGAGCCGCGGGCGTGTCCGTGGGCATCATGTACCTTCCTGAATGCTACAGCACCACGGATGAGTTTGCCAGGCTGCTGGAGCCGGTGGGGCGTTACGGCGGGGTTGTGACGGCCCATATACGGGGCGAGGGCGACAGCATGGTGGACAGCGTGAAGGAAATGATTGAGATTGGACGGAAGGCAGGCTGTGCCGTGGAAATCAGCCATTTCAAGTCCTGCGGCATGGCCAACTGGGGAAAGGAAATCCACAGGGCCATCGGGCTGATTGAGGAGGCCAGGGCCAAGGGCCAGGATGTGACCTGTGATTTCTATCCATATGAGGGAGGCTCCACTGCCCTGACCACCATGATCCCGCCTGTGTATGTGCGGGGGGACATGAACCGTGCGTTAAAGCGCATGGGGACTCAGGAAGGCGTTGCTGAATTCAGGGAAGCCTGCAGCGTGGCCTACGATGACTGGGATAACTTTGCAATCACCCTTGGCTGGGACAGGATACTCATATCCGGCGTTGTAAGGAAGCATAATGAAAAGTACCTGGGGATGACAGTGACGGAAGCCGCCAGGGCATTCGGGTTTGAGGATGCGGCGGCCTGTGCGGCCTGGCTGATGCACGATGAGGACGGAAGGACAGCCATCATTAACATGAGCATGTGCCAGGAGGACATTGACACGGTTGCCAGGCTTCCTTATTCCGTGGTCATATCAGATTCCATCTATGCGGACACCAATACGCCCCACCCCAGGATGTACGGTGCATTTCCAAAGATAATCCGGGAATATGTAAGGGAGAGGGGCATCCTTACCATGGAACAGGCCATCATGAAAATGACCTCCCTGCCCGCGGACCGCATGAAGCTTGAGGGACGGGGAAGGCTTGCCGAAGGGTGCTTTGCGGATGTGAACATATTTGACCCGGCAGAATTTAGGGACAATGCCACCTTCGCCGACCCTGCCAGGATGGCCGAGGGCCTGTGGCTCTGCATGGTCAACGGCAAGGCCGCTTTAAGGGATGGAAAGCCCTTAGGCGGATATCACGGAAGGAATCTGCGCATTAAGAGAAAGTAAAAGGAGGAAGACATGCCTCAGATTGTTACGGTTGGAGAGACAATGGCTGCATTTACCCCTGGTTCCACGGGATTCTTGCGGTATGTGAAAAACTATGAGATGCGGATTGCAGGCGCGGAAAGCAACCTTGCAATCGGCGTATCCAAGCTGGGACACAGCGCCGGATGGATCAGCTGTCTTGGCAGGGATGAGTTCGGGGAGTTTGTCCGAAACAGCATACGGGCCGAGGGCGTGGACACCAGCAGGGTCGTGTTTGACCCTGATTACAGGACAGGCATCATGTTCAAGCAGGTGAGGAACGCATCGGAGACCTCGGTATTTTATTATAGGGAAAATTCCGCCGCAAGCCATATGCATCCCCGGATTCTGGATGAGGATTATCTGGCCCAGGCCGATGTCATCCACCTTACTGGGATCACGCCTGTGCTGGGGGACAGCTGCCGGGAGACTGTAGTGGCTGCCATGGATCTGGCGGGAAAGCATAAAAAGCTTATCAGCTTTGACCCCAATATCCGCAGGAAGCTTTGGAAGGACAGGGACTTTGTGCCAATGCTCCGGGATATGATGTTCAGGGCCCACATCGTACTTTTGGGAGCGGATGAGGCAGAGGCCTTACTGGGGGTATCGGAAGCAGGAAGGATCATGGACCTCCTGTTTGAAAAGGGACAGGCCAGGTATGTGGCTGTAAAGGACGGGGCCAAAGGCGCTGTTGTGGGAGACAGGGGAGGATTGACGGCAATCCCGCCGTTTCCCTGTGCCAGCATTGACCCGGTGGGCGCAGGCGATGCATTCAACGCCGCCTTCCTCTGCGGCATCCTGGAAGGAAGGGATGTGGCGGACTGCGGACGGATGGGCGCTGTGGCAGGCGCCCTTGCAACGGAAACCTATGGGGATACGGAAGGGTATCCCTCCATGGAACAGATGGAAACAGCAATGAAAGGTGAGGACATCATCTACCGGTAAGGAAGCCGGAAAGAAAGGAGAGGGAACCGATGAAACATATTTTGGAGAATAACAGGATTTGTGCAATCATGCGCGGGGTGCCGTTAGGGAAGGCACTGGATTATGCGGACGCCGTATACCGCGGAGGCGTGCGGATGTTTGAAGTGGCCATGAACTCCGGGGATGCGGCAAAGCAGATTGAGCTTATGAGGAAGCATTTCGGGGACAATGCCTATGTGGGCGCAGGTACTGTAATCAGTGAAGAGCGCTGTAAGGCGGCCAGGGAGGCGGGAGCCCAGTTCTTCCTGACCCCATCGGCAACCACGGGCACCATGGAATTCTGCCGCAGATATGACATCCCTCTTCTTCCCGGCGTGCTTACCCCCACGGATGTGGCCGTCTGCCTGGAGTACGGATATAATATCATGAAGCTGTTCCCGGCCGGGGACATGCCGCCTTCCTATGTCAAAAGCCTGAAAGGGCCTTTTGACGGCACCGAGTACGTGGCTGTGGGCGGCGTCACCGCAGGCAATATCAAGACCTTCCTGGATAATGGATTTATCGGTGTGGGGATTGGAAGCAACCTGATGCCAAAGGAATACGTGAAAAATGACGAGTGGGATAAAGCGTCTGAATATGTAAAAGGGATTGTGGAATCCATATAAAAAGCGATGAACTTTACATTCCCAGCTGCCGGTGTTAAAATAAATTGGACACCGGCATTTTTGTATGCAAAAAGCATCTTGCAGAAACATCTTGCAAAAAACATCCTGGATACAGAGGTAATGACATGGAAACAAAGAGAATTATGATTGAAGATAGAAGGAATATAAAGGATGAGGAGCTGGCAGAGGCTGCCGCGGTGCTGAAAAGCGGCGGTCTTGTGGCTTTCCCCACGGAGACCGTATATGGCCTGGGCGGCAATGCCCTGGATGAAGATGCGGCCAGGAAGATTTATGCCGCCAAGGGACGCCCCTCCGATAATCCCCTGATTGCCCACATATCATGCGCGGCAGAACTGGCACCCCTGGTAAGGGAGATACCCGAGGCCGGCAGGAAACTGATGGAAGCCTTCTGGCCCGGCCCGCTGACCATGATATTCCCCAAGAGCAGTAAGGTGCCCTACGGCACCACCGGAGGGCTGGACACGGTGGCTGTCCGCATGCCCGATGACCCGGTGGCCAGCCGCCTGATTGCCCTGGCCGGGGTTCCCGTCGCAGCGCCCAGCGCCAATACCTCGGGGCGTCCAAGCCCCACCACGGCGGACCATGTGTGGCAGGACATGAATGGGCGCATTGACATGATCATCGACGGGGGTCCGGTGGGAATCGGCGTGGAGTCCACCATTGTGGACGTGTCATCCCCTGTGCCGTCGGTCCTGCGCCCGGGCGCCATCACCATGGAAATGCTCAGGGAGGTGCTTGGCGAGGTGGCTGTTGATCCGGCCATACTGGGACCCATGAAGGAAGATGTGAAGCCGAAAGCGCCGGGGATGAAGTACAGGCATTATGCGCCGAAGGCAGAGCTTACGCTGGTGGAGACTACAGGGCCAGTGGAGAGCATGGTGGAGAAGGTGAAGGAACTGGCCCATGAAAAGCTCGTCCAGGGCTGCCAGGTGGGCATCATCTGTACGGACGAATCCAGGTCATGCTATGCCGAAGGCACGGTGCGCAGCATCGGCGCCAGGGAAAGCCAGGAATCGGTAGCCCATAACCTGTATGCGGTGCTGAGGGAATTTGATGATCTGAAAGTAGAATATATATTCTCGGAAAGTTTTTCAGAGGACCACCTGGGACAGGCAATCATGAACCGGCTTTCAAAGGCGGCCGGGTATAAGATTGTGCAGGTGTAAGGATTGTGTGGGTATAAGATTGTACGGGAGTAAGATTATACGGGAGTAAGATTCTACAGGTGTAAGAATGAGATGGAACGGACAAGGAGTGCAATATGGAGAAACAGACCCTGGGGGAGATTGCTGCCCAGAAGCTTTTAGGAATGATACAGGACAAGGGGTATACGGCCGGGGATAAGCTGCCTACGGAGGCAGAGCTGGTGGAACGTCTGGGAGTGGGGCGCAACACGGTCCGCGAGGCCCTGCGCATCCTTATGTCCAGGAATATCGTGACCATACGCCAGGGCTCGGGCACCTTCATATCGGACAAGAACGGGGTGGCCGACGATCCCCTGGGATTTTCCATGATAGAGGACAGGCGCAAGCTGACAGAGGATTTAATCCAGATCCGTGTGATGCTGGAACCGCCCATAGCGGCCCTGGCCGCCCAGAACGCCACGGCGGAGGATGTGCGGGTTTTGGGGGATATCCTGCTGGAACTGGAATCCTGTATGGAACGGCATGAGGATTATGCGGAAAAGGATTCCCAGTTCCATGCCCACATAGCGGGATGCAGCCACAATCTTGTCATGACCAACCTTGTGCCTGTGATTACAGACGGGGTCCGCGTATTTGCCGGATCTGTCCGGGAGACAGAGTATGACAAGACCAGGGAATCCCACCGGCGGATTTACGAGGCAATCCGTGACCGGAGGCCGGTGGATGCCCAGCAGGCCATGTATTTCCATCTGATGTTTAATGACAACCGGTATAGGGATGAGATGAAATGAAATAGGGGGAAGCAAATGTTAGGACAGGAGGATGCTTTAAGAGATTCAGGTTCTAGGTAATGGTGCGGGCAGATATAATTTGGTCATGCACCGCCTACAAACGTTGGTTAATGATACGAAAATAAAATGAAGCGTTCCATATATCAAAGTTACATATGGAATGTTTCATTTTGCGAAAAGGTATTTGAAAAATGCAAAGACCACCCTGATATATCAAACCAGGGTGGTCTTTGTATTGGATATCATCAGGTTTGATTTATTATATTAAATCCCATCACCGTCCGTGGCTGGACAGTTGTAGGCCTTCAGGAAGTAAGGTTTATAGATAGTGACAGTAAGGCTCTGTACCATGGAGGGCTCATTTGCGGATAGAATGGATTGGAGTTACCCTCATCATAAATACTATTTCAAATTTACCCTAAATATATATTTATCTCCGCGTATGATGGAATATGTATACTCTGTGATGGAATGTTCTTCATAACTATATCGTTCTAATAGCTGGCAAGGAATAGAATTAGATATCTGTAAAAGTTCACGTTCCCTGCGATCGGCCATAATAGGGCGGAATGTTTCTATGGCATGGTCAATATGAAAATCATATTTTCTTTTTAAATATTCGTATAAGGATCCTTTATTTTTTAATAAATCTATATTCAGCTGATGGAAACGTCCTTTGGGAAGATATGTGGTTTCCAACATTAGAGGATAATTCTGTGCAGAACGTAAGCGGATTAATTTGTGGAATTCACTATGGATAGGGTAATCCAGCTTCTGCGCCATAATGGAATCCAACTGAATAATCTGGTAATCAATTAAATCATTATGGATTAATATATTATCATTTTTGAGTTCATCTGTAAAAGAATAAAATCCGCTCAAGGGTTGTTCAAATACCTGAGGACGGACAAATGAGGCATTTCCATGAACCGTATATATGTATCCGTCCTGAGACAGCCGGTTTAATGCCATGCGTACAGTGGTGCGGCTGACATGATATTTTTTGCTGAGATAGCGTTCAGAGGGAAGTTGCGAGTTCTCTTTATATTCCAGTGACTCAATGGATGACAGTATTTCGTTATAAAGTTTCATATATAAGGGAATATCATGCTTCAAGGGGTGGTTCCCTCCTTTAATCTGCTTATTTTTGGATAATAAATAAAACGTCAGAAAATATGCTGTAAATAGCATTGAAATATGTTCACTTAAATGACTATATCACTTTTTTTAGAATAGGGCAATTGGAAAAAAATAAAAAATACTAAATTTTCAATACCAGTGGAGTAAGTGGTATTGAATACAATTCAGTACCACTGATGTATTGGGCGAAAATCACAAAAAAAGTTGAAAAAATTAAATAAAATATGTATGATATGAATAACAAAATGATGAGTTTACAAAAAAAGGAGACAAGAACATGCCATTGGTGACAACGAAAGAAATGCTGTTAAGGGCGCAGCGTGAATCCTATGCAGTGGGAGCTTTTAATGTGGAAAACATGGAAATGGTAAAAGCAGTGATTGATGTAGCCCAGGAATTAGAGGCCCCAGTAATTCTACAGACAACCCCATCCACTGTCAAATATGGAAACCTGTCTTCCTTTACTGCCATGGTCACAGCGGAAATAGGAAAAAAAAGGGTTATGGCTGCCCTGCATTTGGATCACGGTAACAGCTTTGCCCTATCTGCCCAGGCATTAAGAAACGGTTATACTTCTTTGATGATGGATGGTTCTCAGGAAACGTTGGAAAGAAATATTGAACTGACCAAAAAAGTAGTGGAAATGGCCAGACCCAATGACATACCGGTGGAAGGAGAAATCGGGAAAGTGGGAGGAAAAGAAGATGGTTTGACAGTTAAAAATGATATATATACAGACCCGGATCAGGCGAAAATATTTGTGGAGAGGACAGGGGTTGATTCTCTTGCAGTGGCAATCGGCACTGCTCATGGTTTTTATAAAGAGGTACCGGTATTAGATCAGAACAGACTTTGGGAAATCCGGAACCGGGTAGTAATTCCTTTGGTGCTTCATGGCGCATCTGGTTTGAGTGACCAGGAAATAAAAGGATGTATACAAAAAGGGATATGCAAGGTCAATTTTGCCACGGAACTAAGGGTTGCATATACGGATGCAGTGAAGGAACTCCTAAAAGAAAAACCGGATGTCTATGATCCCAAAAAACTTGGGGAGGCAGGTATTGAACGGGTAAAACAGGTAGTGAAAAGTAAGATAGAGGTGTGCGGGTGTGCACACAGGATATGAGAAAAGGGATAGGAGTAAGGTTATGATAGGAACTGTTACATTGAATACTGCAATTGATAAACGTTATATCATAAACAGACTTTCCGTAGGAGTTGTAAATAGGGTTAAGGAGTGTACATATACAGCAGGAGGTAAGGGCATTAATGTTTCACGGGTAGCAAGACTTACTGGGGAGGGCGTCATGGCAACCGGCTTTGTAGGCGGTTATGCAGGGGATTATATCATACAGGAGATTAAACGTCAGGGAATCCTACCATTTTTTGTGCGCACAAAAGGTGAAAGCCGATCCTGTATCAACCTTTTTGACTGTGAAAACCATCGACAGACAGAATTGCTGGAGCCAGGGGAGTTTGTCACGGAAGAGGAGCAAGGGCAGCTATTAGATAATGTAGATGTCATGGCATCGAAATGTGAGGTGATTGCGGTATCTGGAAGTGCGCCAAGGGGAATAAGTCCTGAGCTGTATTCCAAGATTATAGGGATTGCTAAAAAAAGAGGGAGGAAGGTGCTTTTAGATACTAGTGGGGAGATGCTAAAGATGTCATTGCAATCGGGACCATATATGATTAAGCCCAACATTGACGAAATGAAGGTATTGTCAGGAACTGACCTGGAAACAGAAGAGCAGGTAATATTTGAAGCAGATTGCCTGCGGAAAATGGGAGTTGGGATTGTGGTAGTCTCTTTGGGAAGTAATGGATCGGTTATTGTTGATGATGATGGGATATATAGAGTCAGGGTGCCTAAGGTATCGTCCGTGAATACCGTGGGATGTGGGGATGCTATGATGGCTGGTTTTGCAGTGGGGATTGCCAGAGGATATGAGATGGAAAATCTCATGCGTTATGCATCTGCCGTTTCGGTAGCGAATGCATTGCAGGAGCAGACAGGGTTTATAGACTTAAATGATGTAAATAAAATAATTCCAGAAATTACCATTGAATTTATTGGAAAATAGTGAGATAAACAATACAAAACAAAAAGAGGAGGAGAACAGATGGGAAGAAAGAAATTTGCCTTTATCGGCGCTGGTTCCCTTGGTTTTACCAGGGATCTTGTAAGGGATATATTAACGTTTGATACATTCAGGGATGCGGAAATATGTCTTATGGATATCGATGCAAAACGACTGGATTATTCAAAAAAAGGAATTCAGAAAGTGGTGAGCAAGGGGAACTATCCGGCAACCATCACTGCAACCATGGACAGGAAAGAAGCTTTGATGGATGCGGATGGAGTACTCATAACCATTCTTCAGGGAGGGGTTAACATATGGCGCTCAGACATTGAAATTCCTAAGAAATACGGTGTGGATATTTGCGTAGGGGATACCAGGGGACCTGCTGGTGTGTTCCGGTTCCTGCGGACCGCGCCAGTGATGTTAGATATATGCAGGGACATTGAAAAGTACTGTCCGGACGCGGTTGTTCTTAATTATACCAATCCAATGGCCATGCTGTGCCGATATATGCAAAGTGAGAGCCGTATTAATGTTACCGGTCTGTGCCATAGCGTGCAGGGAACAGCGGCGATGCTGGCAAGATGGATTGGGGCTGACATGAAAGATATTGAATATACATGTGCAGGTATTAATCATACGGCTTTCTATCTAAAGTACCAATATCAGGGACAGGATGCATATCCGTTCATTCGGGAAGCATTAAAAAAGGATGAAATTTGGAACGAGGAACAGGTACGTAATGATATGTTCATGAACCTGCATTACTATCCTACAGAGAGTTCCGGGCATAATTCAGAATATAATGCATGGTTTAGAAAACGGCCTGATTTAATTGAGGAATATTGTACTCATGGGACTGGATGGAATCCTGGGGCTTATGGATATATACTGGACAGGTATCTTAATAGGGAGGATACATGGGCTTGTGAGTATGAGGAATGGCTGGAGAATGGAGAGGTTCAGCTTGAGAGGGGAAAGGAGTATGCAGCCAATATATTTAATGCCATATTTGGGGATAATGAGCCATTTCATTTTAATGGAAACCTGAGAAATCAAGGATATATCACTAATGTAATCCAGGGCGCGGGAGTAGAAATACCCGTTACAGCAACAAAGGAAGGTATCATACCTGAAAAAGTAGGGGAAATGCCTCAACATCTGGCGGTGATGATTAATACCCTTGCAGGTTGTGAAGAACTGGCGGTTCAGGGGTGCATTGAAGGTGACTGTTGGAAGGTGTACCATTCTATCCTGTTTGACCCATTGACTTCGGCAGTTCTCAGTATGGATGAAATTAAGGATATGGTGCAGGAAATGTTTGATGCTAATAAAGAGTATTTGGGTTATTTTCAATCCCTTACATTAAAGTAATCCGAAAAATAAACCTAAAAGGAAAAAGGAGGAAAAATATGAAGACGAGAAAGATATTGGTGGCAGGTTTAGCGGGAATGATGGCGGTATCAGTGCTGGGAGGATGCGGCAAATCCACTCAGGTAACAGGTTCAGGGAATACGGCAGATACAAGTGCGCAGGCAGATAAGACCGGTGAGAACATGGAGAAAACTGTTATCCGGTTCTGGGGGCACCAGAATGAGGCATGGCAGATAGCATATGAGGATATGATCGCAAAATTTGAGAAAGCATATCCTGAATATGATATACAGTCAGAATACTATCCATATAATGATTTCCAGACTAAAATACAGACATCCCTCATGGCAAAAGGTGATGGTGCAGATGTGTATGCTATGTGGGGAGGATGGGCCTTGGATTTTGGAAGTACCGGCGCCCTGTCAGAAGTGCCTGAAAGCATGACTAAGAACCTGGAGGACGATTTTTATAAACCTGCAGTAGCGGCCTATGAATATGCTGGGAAATACTACGGCGTTCCTATGGAGTATAATTTGGAGTATGGCGGCATGCTGGTCAATAAAAAGCTGTTTGACGAAGCAGGCTGCAATTATCCAACCACATGGAAGGAACTGGAAGAAGTATCTGACCAGGTTTCAAAATCCAATGGAAATGTTATGGAGATGAGAGGATTTGATTTTGTATCAGGAGACAGTCTTCCCTATCAATGGTTAGGAATGATTCTTTCCAGCGGGGGACAGTATCTGAATGAAGATGGTACTGTAGACTTTAATACTGATATTGCAGTGTCAACCATGAAGCAGTTAAAGAGTTATGTGGTAGATAGAAAATGGACCAATCTTGATTCGCTGACCCAGGGAACCTCTGCATATCGTATGCTTTATGAAGGGAAATCCTTCATGCATCCCGTCGGCTGTTGGTCCGTGTCAAATGGTGAAGCTGCTTATGGACTGAAATACGGTGAGGATTATGACTATGTGGCGCTTCCGCCTTATGGTACTCAGACAGCATTTGCCGCGGAAACAGGTTGGGGACTGGCGGTTCCGGAGGCGAGTAAACAGAAAGAGGGAGCTTGGAAATTTGTGGAATTTTTTACGGACCCGGAAAATCTTATAGATTTTAATATTGCATGTGCCCAAATACCGCCACGTAAAAGCATGCTGGGAAATGAAACATATCTCAAGTCCATGCCTTACGCAGAATGCCTGTTGGAAATCCTGGATAAAGGCCAATGGATTGGGCCATATAATACAGAAACCTTTAAGGGTGAAATAAATTCCATGTTTGTCACGTTATGTTCTACAGATGAGTATGCCTCTGTGGAAGAGGCCCTTTCAAAGCTGACAGATACAATTAATCAGACAAAGATTAATTAAACGGTTTGAAATTTTTAAAGGAAGAAGGGGCGTTTATGAAAAGTAACAAATTTGTTATTCTGGTTCTGCTCCCGGTATTTACATTGACAACTGTATTTTTAATAGCGCCGCTTTTTTACGGATTGGGTGTTTCGCTTTTTGACTATAATCCTGTCAGGGGACAGAACCCTTTCGTGGGTCTGGATAACTATAAGAAAATGTTTAATGATGCCATATTTCTGAAAGCAGTTAAGAATACACTTATATTTGTCCTGATAACAGTGTTTTTGAATATTGTTTTTACTTTATGGATTTCAACCACTCTGGTGGACTTGCCATGGAGGCGATGGAGGAATTTTTTCAGGGCGGTATTTTTCATACCCTGCATTGCCCCTTTAGTCACATCAGCAGTAGTATGGAATAAAGGTGTGCTTATTACTCAGGGAGGTCTTTTAAATTCACTTTTGGGGTATTTTGGGATTGCTCCGGTTAACTGGCTGGGGAATCAGAATATTGTCATGATATCCATTGTCTTATTTACTTTGTGGGCGGACTTTGGGTATAACACGGTTTTATTCTGCGCAGGGCTGGAGGGGATTCCAAGAGAATTTTTGGAGGCTGCTGATATTGATGGGGCAGGCCCCTTGCGTAAGTTCATGAATATCCGTCTTCCGCTGTTGGGGCGTACATTTGTATTTGTGCTTATGATGACCATAATTTCTTATTTTCAGATGATTGTGCAGTTCATGGTATTGGTAGCCAAAGGCGGGGTTAATAATTCTGCTACTACCTTGGCGTATTACATCTACAAAAATGGTTTTATCGATAAAAATATGGGATATGCTTCAGCAGTAGCCACGATTTTATTCGTGCTGATATTTACAGTATCCATGATTCAACGTAGGCTGAATAGGGTGGAGTGGGAGTATTGATATGGAAAAAAGAAGAATGATACATAAAATAGAAGTGGTAGTCCTGCTGATGCTGGCTATTCTTGTCTTGATTCCGTATGTGTGGATGATTATGACCTCCTTTAAGACCAGTAAGGATTATCTGATGCATTCATCATCCTTGTGGCCAAGGGCCTGTACATTGGATGGATATAAAAAAGTATTTACAGGCTCGCCGTTTTTTAAATGGTTTTTAAACAGTTTACTTGTCACCGGAAGTATTACAATAATTGTAATATTTACCAGCACTATGACCGGCTTTGTATTTGCAAAATATAATTTCTGGCATAAAGAAGTATGGTTTGCCGTGATTTTAGCTACCATGATGGTGCCATCGCAAGTTACCATGATTCCCAATTTCTTAATTGTATTACATTTGGGTTTGTATAATAAACTGGCCGCCCTTATTGTGCCTCAGATGGTTCGTATGTTCGGTGTATTCCTTTGCAGACAGGCCATAGAGGACATACCGGACAGCCTGTGTGAGGCGGCAAAAATAGATGGCGCAAGTGATTTTATGATTTATCGAAAAATCATTTTGCCGAATCTGAAACCTACTATAAGTTCTTTAGGTATATTTACTGCCCTTGCTATGTGGAACGATTACCTAAATCCACTTATTATGCTGAATGATGTTGAGAATATGACGCTGCCTATTGCAATGAATTATTTTGCGAATCAATATACTGCGGATATGGGGGCGACCATGGCTGCCGCAACCTTGATGACATTGCCTATGCTTATACTGTTCTTGCTATTCCAGCGGCAATTTATTGAAGGCTCAACTTTAAGTGGGATTAAGTAGTAGGAGGTTTGTATATTGTATTACTTGAGTGTAGATGGGGGCGGGAGTAAGACTGCTTTCCTCATAACAGATGAGATGGGACATACCATGGTTGAAACGATTTCAGATGGATGCTCTTATCCGCAAATTGGAATTGACGGAGTTGCGAGGGTTATTTCAACTGAATTGGAATGTCTGTTAGATAAGACAGGACTAAGGCGGAGTGACATTAAAGGAGCTGTTTTTGGACTGCCTTGCTATGGGGAGGACAGGGAGGCTGACAGGGAATTAGAACGTATCGTACTAAAAGCTGTGGGACTGTCTGAGGCATATGTTCATAATGATGTGGAACTGGGGTGGGCTGGTTCTCTGGGATTGTCTTCGGGAATCCATGTGGTCGCGGGGACAGGGGCGATTGCTTATGGCCGGGATATTGAGGGAAACAGCTGCCGCTCCAATGGCTGGCATGAAGATTTTTCAGATGAAGGTTCTGGTTATTGGCTGGGTATGCAGGCCTTATCACTGTTTTCAAAACAGTCAGACGGACGCGCGGAAAAATCTTTTCTGTATAAACGGATGAAGGAAGTTTTAGGTATTGCTGATGTTGATGAACTTGTTCCATTATATGTGGCTGAATATAGGGGGAACAGAAAAAAGATTGCTGCTTTGCAGAAAGTGCTGCTAGAGGCCGCAAAAGAAGGGGATGCCAGCGCTGTCATTCTATATCATGAAGCAGCGGCCGAATTAGCTGACAGTATTCGTGCTGTTGCATCGAATCTGTATTTCGGTGAAAATATCCCTATACCTGTATCTTATAGTGGCGGTGTGTTTTTTGCAGGAGAATTTATAATGAAGTCATTGAAGGATAGGTTGGACGGCGGTTTATTCGATGTAAGAGAGCCATTGTTAAAACCTGTCCAGGGGGGAATCCTTCTGGCAGCAGGGCATATGGTGCCTGATGCGGTACAGTCAATCAGGTCGGTACTTGTAGGCAGCAGTACATGAGATATGTGTATTAACGGAAAAATGGAGAGGAGATGAGGGCGATGTTTTTGACTGAAAAGGAAATTATGGAACAGCATGTTGCATTAACTGAGACGTTTCAATATTTTATTGAAAATAAGGCAGTAATAGAGGGATTTTTCAAGAAACATAATGAAAAGAAATTCCTGTTTTTAGGATGTGGTTCCAGCTATATGCTTGCAAAAACCGGGCAAAGGAAATTTGCGGCCTGCAGGGATACGGCAGCAAATGCCATTGCGGGAGGGGACTATCTGGTTAACAAGGATTTTTATGAGGAGACCGTAAAAGGGAGTATTGTAGTGGTGCTGTCACGTTCCGGCCAGACGACAGAGATTGTTGAGAGCGTGAAGGAAATGAAAAAGCGCTATGGAAACCCTATGATATCCATATCTGCTAAGGCTGCTAATGATGTGATGCCTTACAGTGACTTGGACATTACACTTGACTGGTGCTATGACCAGAGTGTTTCCCAGACCAGGACGGTTACGAATCTTTATATGGCTATTTTATTCCTGGCAGCCATTTACCAGGAAGATAATGCCATGATAGCAGATTTATTCCGGGTTGTGTTGGAGAATAAAGAATATAAAGAAGAGTACCGGGATTGTCTGAGGGAAATTGCGCGTAGGGCGTGGGATAATGTAGTGATATTGGCGGATGGTCCGGTAATTGGCATAGGAGAGGAGGGAGCTTTAGCCTTTACTGAAATTGCAATGGTTCCAGGCGGATTTTTTAACCTTCTTGATTACCGGCATGGGCCGATGGTTTTGAATGATGAAAGGACTTTGACTATTGTTCTGGTGGGACCGGGAGAAAACCGGCTTCAAAAGGACATGCTGGAGGATTTAAAAGCCAGGAAGTGTATTCTTATTACCGTATCCACGGAAAAGGAGAATATATATGGAGCAGATGCCAATATCTACATAGGAGATGTGAAGGACTTTGGCGTTATGGGGATTCCTTTCATATTCATCATGCAATGTCTGGCATATGAGAAGGCATTGATTAGAGGAACGAACCCGGATGCGCCGATTGGATTGGATGCGTTTATAACATTATGTAAAAAGTCAGAATGAGTATGTGGCTTTCTTTCGTAAAAAGGCTGTTATATCTGTAGCAAACATGCTTCAGAATATAACAGTCTTTTTAAAATCATCCTATGAATATTGTTTTTTTGATTTATGTTATTGACTTTTCTTTTTACATATGATAAATATAAAATAGATTCATGGGATGAATTTGATTTATCAGTCAGATGGACGCAAAGTGCCAAAACAAGGAGGAAACAGCGGCATGAAACAGCTATATGATGTACTCATTATCGGCGGCGGCGTGGTAGGCAGCGCCATTGCCAGGGAAATGTCCAGATACACCCTTAAAATCGGTGTGTTGGAGAAGAATCTGGACGTATGCTATGAGACCAGCGGACGTAATTCCGGCGTGGTCCACGGAGGGTTTGCCTATGACACGGGATCCCTTAAGGCTAAGTTCTGTGTGGAGGGTAATAAAAACATGGGACAACTTGCAGAGGAGCTGGATTTTAAATTCATCCGATGCGGGAAGGTGCTGGTAGGCAACACGGAGGAAGATATGGAGACCCTGAAACGTACCATTAAGCAGGGGGAGGCCAACGGCGCTTCCGGGCTGGAGCTGATTGACAGCAGACGCCTCCATGAACTGGTGCCTGCAGTGGTGGGTGAGTTTGCCATGTTTTCACATAACAGCGGCATCGTGGATCCATTTAACTACACAATCGCGCTGGCTGAGAACGCACATGCCAATGGGGCGGACTACTTTTTTGACCATGAAGTGACTGCCATTGAACGGGATGGGGACGGAATTTACGCCCTTACAACCCCTCACGGCGTATTCCATACCCGCTGGGTGGTTAACAGCGCGGGGCTGGGCTGCGGACGGATTTCCGATATGCTGGGAATCAAAGGCTATAAGATCATCGGCTCAAAGGGCGACTATATCATACTGGACAAGAGGACCGGGCCGCTCCTTCCCATGCCGGTGTACCCGGTGCCGAGCAATACCTACATGGGGATCCATGTGACCAATACCACGGACGGCAATGTAATCATCGGGCCTAATGCAGATATGGTATCTGATTTTACATATTACGGCGTGCCCCAGGAAAATATGGATTACCTTGCTAAGAGCGCCTCCGGCCTCTGGCCCTGCATCCGCAAGCAGGATTATATCCGCAATTATTCCGGCATCCTTCCCAAGTGGGTGGATGACAATGGCGCAATCCAGGATTTTAAGATTGAAATCCGTGATGATATTGCCCCAAGGGCCATCAACCTGGTGGGGATAGAATCTCCCGGACTGACCGCCGCGGTGCCCATTGCCCGGTATGCAATCGGACTCATGTCAGAGCGGGAGAAGCTGGAGCCAAATCCTGGCTTTAATCCTGTGCGCAGGGGAATCCCAAGGTTTGAGGAGCTGACAAAGGAAGAACAGAACCGGCTGATACAGGAAAATCCGGACTATGGCGAGGTCATATGCCGCTGTGAAAAGGTGACCAGGGCTGAAATCCTTGCCGCAATCCACAATCCCCTGGGAGTGGACACCATGGCGGGCGTCAAGTACAGGACCCGTTCCATGATGGGGCGCTGTCAGGGCGGGTACTGCCAGATGCGCATTGCCCAGATGATAGAGGAAGAACTGGGCAGGAAAGAGACTGAAGTACAGTATGCAAGAAAAGGCTCCCAGATGTTTTTCGGCAGAGTCAGGCAGGAGGTGTAAGGAATGGACGGGCAGATGGACAAAAGGAAAGGCACCCGGATAGATATAGAGACAGGCAGCCGGATAGATGCAGAGACAGGCAGCCAGATGGACGGAATCAGGACAGAAGCCGTTGACGTACTTATCGTAGGAGGCGGCCCGGCGGGGCTGGCGGCCGCAGTGGAATTATATCATAAAGGAATCCGCAATATCCTGATTGTGGAGCGCGAAAAACAGCTGGGCGGAATCCTGCGCCAGTGTATCCACGATGGCTTTGGGCTGACCCGCTTCGGCACCACGCTCAGCGGGCCTGAGTATGCCAAACGGTTTATCGATGAGGTGGAGGAACTTAAGATTCCATATATCACGGACGCTGCCGTGCTGGAAGTGACGGACACAAAGCTGGTAACAGCCGCCACCCGTGACGGCTTAAGGCAGTGGCAGGCCAAATCGGTGATCCTTACCATGGGCTGCCGGGAGAGGACAAGGGGGGCGCTGGGGATTCCGGGAGAGCGTCCCACCGGGGTGTTCACGGCAGGTGTTGCCCAGGCATACATTAATCTCTATAACATCATGCCCGCTAGGGAAGTGGTAATCCTGGGATCCGGCGATATCGGGATGATCATGGCCAGGCGGCTGACCCTGGAAGGCGCCCATGTACAGGCTGTATTTGAAATCCAGCCATATCCCAGCGGCCTTCCGCGCAACATTGAACAGTGCCTTAATGACTATGGCATCCCGCTGTATCTGAGCCATACGGTGACTGCAATCCATGGTGACAAGCGCCTTACGGGCGTGACCATTTCCCAGGTGGATGAGCATTTTAAACCCATTCCGGGCACGGAAAAGGAATACAGCTGTGATACGTTAATCCTCTCAGTGGGCCTGATACCGGAAAATGAACTTTCCCTGGATGCAGGCGTTGCCCTGGACGGCAGGACAAAGGGCGCTGTGGTGGATGAATATTTCCAGACCAATGTGTCGGGCATCTTTGCTGCGGGCAATGTGCTTCATGTCCACGATTTAGTGGACTTTGTATCCATGGAAGCTGAGAACCTGGCTGATTCGGCGGCGGAATACATCCGGGACGGGGGCCTCCCCGACTGTCCGGTTGAGATTAAGACGGACAGGAACATAAACCATACCGTTCCACAGCGGATCAGCGGCACACGGGGATTCAAGCTGTCCATGCGTGTAAACCGTCCCATGAAGGACTGCCGTATTGTTGTGCGCCAGGACGGCGTGGAGATTGCTGCAAAGAAGATGAAAAAGGCCATACCGGCAGAGATGATACAGATGGAAATCAAGCCGGAGCAGCTGAAAACATCCGGAAATCTGGAGGTGTGTGTGGAATGATGAGGGAATTTACATGTATCATCTGCCCGAATGGGTGCGAAATCAAGGCTGAAATAGAAGAAAAAGAGGGCGGCGCAGTGGAAATACGTTCCATTGAAGGCGCAACCTGCAAGAAAGGCAACGCCTATGTGGAACAGGAGTTAAAAGACCCCCAGAGGAATATTGCCACCTCCGTCCTTGTAAAAGGAGGAATCCTTCCCCTGGCCAGTGTGCGCCTGACAGCGCCAATCCCTAAAGGGCGCATATTCGATGCCATGGCTGAAATCAGGAAATGCACCCTGACTGCCCCGGTTGCATCAGGAACCGTGGTCATCCATAAACTTCTTGGTTACGATACGGATGTGATTGTGACAAAGGATATACCGGAAAGTACTGAAATATAATATATTATA
>OLOS01000220.1_pt1 | contig 67702 bp, 47 predicted proteins | sample 1672631 | NCBI WGS metagenome assembly OLOS01 (sample SAMEA3136707, study PRJEB25190) | human gut metagenome | biome: human gut; feature: human-associated habitat; material: faeces | place: Austria | collected 2013
CATGGATCAATTTTCAAATTCATGGAACAGTTATCAGTTCAGATACTGTACCGTGAATAATTCAGGTATAGTTTAAATAATTTATATGTAACTGTAACCAACACATTTCAATTTTTTGCTCCAATTGTTATTCTGCTCTTGGGAATCCAACAATATTACTGTAATCGCATGTCGCTTGGTGAGGTGGTGGCATTTGAAAGCCTTGCAACGATGATGTTTAGTACGGAAGTATCCATTTTTAGCTCATATACACAGTTTGTGCTGGCTTCTAGCTATTTAAACCGTGTAAACGACATTTGGTGTGAGGAAGAAGAAAAGGGGTATACCCGTCAAAACGAAATTGATATGAGTGGAAAGATAGAGATAAAGGATTTGTCTTTTTCCTATACAAAAGATTCTATGGAGATACTGCATCATATAAATATAGAGATAGAGCCGGGACAGCGAATCGCGCTGGTTGGTAAATCCGGTTCCGGAAAAAGCACAATAGGAAAGCTGGTATCCGGATTATATGCTGCGACCAACGGAAGTGTATACTTTGATGGGGTCGATATCAATGAGATTAAGAAAAGTTCCCTGAGTGGTCAGATTGGTGTAGTTCCCCAGGAAGTGTATCTGTTAAACCGCAGTATCTGGGATAACATTACCATGAATCGTCAGGAAGTCACTGAGGAGGAAGTGGTAGAGGCTTGTAAGGCAGCTCATATTTATGATGAGATTATGCAGATGCCTATGGGTTTTCAGACGATTGTTTCTGAAATGGGAACAAACCTGTCGGGCGGGCAGAGGCAGCGAATTGCTATAGCGAAGGTGCTTCTTCTCAAGCCTAAAATCGTCATATTGGATGAAGCTACCAGCGCACTTGATACCATTAATGAGAAGCGGATTACAAATCATTTGCGTGACATCGGTTGTACACAAATCATTATTGCCCATAGACTTTCTACCATTATTGATGCAGATAAAATTTATGTGTTTAAGGAAGGTGCTGTTGTAGAAGAGGGTACCCATAATGAATTGATGAATAAGAAGACGGAGTACTATCATCTCTATTTGAATAGTGAGGAGTGAGAGCATGGATTCAAAAAAAAATAAAGTTCTTTATGGTATGGCAATTGGAATGTGCCTGGGAGTGCTGTACGGAGTTACTATAGCAGAACTCTTTCATATAGATTTTTCAACATGTGCCGGCGCAGGCCTGTGTATAGGAGTAATTGTTGGTGCCCTATATGGAAAACGCAAATCATAGAAAGGAGCTATGTAATAATTCTCAGTGAGAATTGTTATGTCAAAAAATGGATAATATTGTTAAATTTGAAAATGTCAGCAAAAAATTCGGAAATGCAGAGGTGATAAAAAATGCAACCTTTTGCATCAGGAAAAATGCAATTTGTGGATTTATTGGTTCCAATGGAGCAGGAAAGACTACCATCATCAAGCTTTTACTGGGGATTTTACCGGCATCCGAAGGTAATATCAGTCTCTTTGGTGGGTCAGAGATTCAAAACAAAGAGGAACTGTTAAGTCTGATCGGTGCGATTGTCAGTGGCCCGGCTTTCTATGGAAATTTAAGTGCCTCTCAAAACATGAAAATTGTTGCAAACATGAAGAATGTAGAGCTCACCGATGGGAAGCTAAACGAATATCTTAGACTGGTTGGTCTGGAAAATGTGCATAAAAAGAAGGTAAAACATTTTTCGATGGGTATGAAGCAAAGACTTGCCATAGCTCTTTCACTGATTGGAGATCCCGAGCTTCTGATTTGGGATGAACCGATTAATGGCTTGGATCCAATGGGAATTGTGGAAATCAGGAACTTGATTCTTCATTTGCATGAAACCCAAAAAGTGACATTTTTAATATCCAGTCATATTTTAAGTGAATTGGATAAAATCGTAGATCAAATTATTTTGATCAGTCAAGGAACAATTGTATACAACGGAAATATGGATGAATTATTAAAACGGTATGGTTCTGACAGTCTCGAAGAGTCCTATATGAAATGTTTTCAAAAGGCAGGTGAATAATAAGCCCATGAGTATCATAAAAAATGAATTGTTAAAGCAAAAAAAGACACTTTTCATTTTGTGTATTTTGTTTCCGCTATTGAGCAATGCGCTGTTGTATGTTGACCTTACCTACAGGTATGAAGCATATTTGCTCATTCATCAAAGTGAGTATGGACTTTCTAACTGGCAGTTAATATTCAAAGAGCAGACAGTATTTTATTTTTCAGAAATCTGTCATATCATAGCTGCCACCATTGTATATGAGATTTTTTCAATTGAATTAAAGTACAATGCCTGGATGCTGGTATCTAGTTCGCCCTATAGGAAATCAAAGGTCTTGTTTGGAAAATATGTGATAGCCATGATTGCTTTTTTACTATTTTTTGTTGTGGATTATGCAAGCTTGATTTTTATAGGAAAAGCAATTGGTGTGCAGGGAAAATTGGAGATTGCATTATTTGTTAAATCATTTTGTGTGCAGTTTGCAGCGGCAAGTATGCTGATTGCATTTTATCTACTTTTCACCTGCCTTTTCAGGAGAATTGTTTACTTGATTCCGGTTGGTTGTGTGTTTATGGTTCTGAATATTTCACTGTATTACACAGAAAATGTGCAGTTTTTGGTGCAATATCCAACTACCTACATATCCCATTGCTTTAGAGCATCCGTGAAAGAAGCAATCACAAGTATCGTGCTTTCCGGAATTTTTACAGTATCTTTTCTTGTGCTTTCTAAATTGACATTAAGCAATAATCGGGATATACACATTTAGAGATGAAGAGGAGAAACATAAATGGCTGGATACATTCGAAGTGAGTGGATAAAAAATAAAGCATGGTATTATGGGTGTTTATCAATTCTGCTACCTGTCATACTGGGACTATTTGTTAGAACCCGGATTGTGGATCGTGCAGCAGATTATATCGATATACCTTTGGATGCCTATACGTTTGTGATAATATCTAATATTTATTTACCTTTGATTTTCCCTTTCTTTGTATTACTCATCAGCATCTTCTTCGTGCAAAATGAAAGCAGAGATAACGGATGGGTTCTGGTATTGTCAACGGTAAAGAAACCGGAAAAAGTGATTGCAGCAAAATGCTTTGTCAATTTGCTGCTTATTTTGGTATCCTATGGAAGCTACACCTGTGTGAACTGTTTTCTATTGCGGGATAGGGGAGCAGAGATCTTATTCAGCGCTGTTATTGTGCCTATGTTATATTCCTTTATTTGTTTTATACCTGTAGCAATCGCATTTCAGATAATCAATATCATCTTACCGCATATGGTCGAAAAAGTATTTCTGGGTATTTTTTTTATTTTATTGAATTTCATAGTGACACAAACGAAATATAATCAATTTTACCTTCCCGGTTTTTATTACACGATAACCCAGGATCTTAGTTATGCATATATCAAAGTGCCGGTTTGTATTCTTGCAGGAGCAGGAGTTCTGTATTTTGGGGCTAAGCTTGTAAAGAAATGGATACAATTGTTTGATGTATGAGATAAAAACTTGTTGCTGTTGGTTAACAGTTAACTTCCGGTGATTTTTCTACCTCGTGAGATTTTGAATTGAACAATTTCGAAAAAGCCCGTTTTTGTCAGTTTGGTAAACGTAGGAAAATTGTGGTACAATATCTTCAAATTTATCTGAGCGGGTTCGGATGGCTGACGCAGATGAGCAAGAACACAGAATTCAATACGGTAAATTTTCTTCCGAGAGAAGGAACCGGAAAATATACCACCAGCAATGCGGACCAGATCCACGTATCAGATTCAGGCAAACGGGTATGAATATCTGTCTGACTTAACTGCCGACAGTATTCGGAATGGCTATGATGAACTGAAATCCTGTAACCTATGAAAGGGGACTGGGAGGCCATGCTCCGTCAGAATTTGTCTGTTCGGTAGAGGGAAAAGTCTATACTGCTTTTGAAACAATGGTTGGTATTGACTATGCACAGTATCAGGTGAATCCGTCTTCTGTCACTTTCAAGGTATATCTGGATGATGCAACAGAACCGGCGTGGGAGAGTGGTGTGATGGGAAGCCAGACACCTGCGAAAAAAATCAGCCTGGATATTACAGGTGTTAAAAAGATTAAACTGGTAACAGATGAAGGTGATAACAATTATAAGCTCGCCACATAGACGAGCTTATTTAGAGTACATTATTTTTAGAATATCGTTGAATTGTGTTTTCAGGATGACCCCTTTGATTTTTATAAGCCACCTATTTTCCAATATGTGTCAATTTGTCAAGTTTATGCTCCCTAATAACAAGTAATGAAAATAGCATTGACATACTGATCCAATAGAAGATTATAATTATTTTTTTCATTTTTTATTGTAACCGTACATGGTGCTTTAATTGAAAGTTCTCATCATTAGAGCACAGATAAGTAATTCCTTCTATCAATCCAGCAATTGCGGGAATCCCTGTCCAACAAAAACAAATTTCAGGATATTATGTATGAATTGATCGCAGAACATTACCAGCCGGGAGTTCCGTATGCTTGCTTCCTGTATTTTGGACGGTATGATGTGCCGGTGAAAGGCAGTGACAGAGAATGGCTGGAAGGTTCTGAGGAAGTGTATACCTACCTGCTGTGCACGATCAGTCCGCTGGAAGGAGAGTACGAGCCGGGAAATCCGGAGTTTGGGTTTCTGTATCCGGCATTTCGGGACAGAACGACCAATACAGAATATATAAATATTTTTGAGAAACAACCGGGGCAGTATACAGAACTGAAAGAATGGCTGCTTCGGAAGTAGGATATCACTAGGTCATTGGGCAAGCTCCCCAAGGCAAATACTTATAAATCTGCATGACTCTGAACAGTTACCAGTTATGTTACAGTCCAGCCAGGTAGCTATTTTTATCTTGTTACAGTAATTCTGAGCGTAATTTGTCTAACTGCAAGCATCCCCATACTTAATAAAAAAAGATATAATTGTTTGAAGAATATCAGGAGGGAGATGAAGAGGCGGGAAAGATTCCGAACAGCGGAAAAGAACGGAGCGAATATCTGATGACCTGTCTGTGACCTTTGTCGGGACATATACCGGCACATAGTCATTGAGATCCCACATGATCAGCTGTCCGCCCTCTGTGACAATTCCCGTATGGTTTCTTCCGATACCGATCGAGGTAGTCGTGCTATTGGTGTGCACAGGAAAAGAGCACATCAGCAGTGATACAATGCAACATAAAAGAACAGTTTTTTCACGGATGATCCCTCCTTTTTCTCATAATATTGATCTGTTTTGGTGATTTCACTGTATCATATGGGGTATATACTGGCAAGAAAGAGATTTCTCATTACTATTCATAAGTCAGCCAGTCCGAGATGTTATTGACACAAACTGGAAAAATTTGATTTTGTATGATAGAATAGTGAAAAAGTTGATGGAAATTATCTTCTGCTTGTGTGGGACTTAAACGAAAGATAAGAGAGGTGTAGGATCATGAAACAAAAGCTGTTTTTTCAGAAGGAGCTGAAGCGTTATGGGTTTGGGTTGGCTGCGTCTGTGATATTTGCAATAAATATGAAGACTTTCGTCAAAGCCGGAGGATTATTTCCGGGAGGATTTGCGGGAATTACACTTCTGATTCAGGAAATCTGTGGAAAATTCCTGCATATATCCGTTCCTTATACGGTAGTGAATTTGTTGCTGAATGCAATCCCCGTTTTTATAGGCTTTAAGTTTATCGGGAAAAAGTTTACGATCAGTTCCTGCTTTGTTCTTGTTCTAACCAGTACGCTGACAGACCTGATTCCCACACAGCCGATCACTTATGACACGCTGCTGATCAGTATTTTCGGGGGACTGATCAACGGATTTTCCATTTCTCTCTGTCTGGTCGGAAATACCAGTACCGGAGGGACTGATTTTATCGCTATTTATTTTTCGGAGAAGAAGGGGCGTGACATCTGGAATTACGTACTGTGTCTGAATGCCTGTGTGCTGGTCATTGCAGGACTGCTCTTTGGATGGGATGCAGCTCTTTACTCCATTATCTTCCAGTTCACATCCACACAGGTAGTCCACATGCTGCATAAGCGGTATAAGAAGAACACACTGTTTATCGTGACCCGAAAGCCGGATGAGGTATATCAAAATATCAGCCACCTGACAAGGCATTCTGCTACCTGTTTTGAAGGAAAAGGGTGTTACTCCGGCTGTTCCATGACGCTTCTGTATTCGGTCGTATCCCAGGAGGAAGCGAAAACCGTTGTGAACAAAGTACATGAGATTGACCCTACTGCATTTGTAAACATAATAAAAACCGATTTTATCAACGGACGTTTTTACCAGAAAGCAGATTATTAATATTGATGTTTTTCGGATTTTGGGAGCGCTGGAGCGCGGAGAAATCCGAAGGCATCGAGTCCATTCGCAAAATCGCCTCTTCGAGACTTTCCTTATAAAATTTGTCTCTGGTGAGCAAGCTCCCCAAGGCAAATATTTATAAATCTGCATGACTCTGAACAGTTACATGCTGTTAAGTTATGTATTGAGAAATTCTTTCATTCCAGAAATCTGCGACATGGCCGTTTCTCTTCCGATGTCGTAGATTTCTTTCAGCTTCTCCGGATCCTTTTCGACCTTTCCTATCTGTAATTTTTCTTTAGGGCGAATTACGAATAGCTTTCCCTGTTTTTCCTGTTCTTCAATGTAAGCAAGAGTCTGGTTATAGACCAGATGACGGTTTTTCATTGTTTCTACAAGTTTTGGGTATTTCCTGTATTTTACCCGGATAAAGGGCATAAGATGATTCTTCTTTTTCTGATAATGTTCAGGCTGAGTAAGAACGGCAATATTCTTATCATACCCTATTTTTTCAAAGTATTTAACCGGTATAGAGTCGGAAATTCCGCCGTCAAGAAGCTTTTGACCATCGATATCCACAATCTGAGATACGAGAGGCATGGAAGCAGAGGCACGGATCCAATCAAAACAGTGGTCGTCTTTTCCACTATAGTTGTGATATACGGCTTCCCCTGTTTCAATGTCAGTGCATACAACATAAAAATCCATCGGATTGCTCTGATAAGTGTCAAAATCGAACACATCGTATTTCAGAGGAACTTCACCGTAAGCAAAATCCGTATTGTAGATATTTCCGGTTTTTAGCAGACTCCCGATTCCTGAAAATCTCTTGTCAGTGCAATACTTCATATTGTATCGAATAGCTCTTCCGATCTGTTTTGATTTGTAGTTACAGCCAAAAGCAGCACCGGCAGAAACACCTATTATACCATCGTATTCAATTCCATTTTCCATCATCACATCTATGACACCGGCAGTAAACATTCCACGCATAGCTCCGCCTTCTAATATTAAGCCTTTTTTCAATTGATTCACTTCTTCCTTTTAAAAACGTAACTGTTCAGAGTCCATTCGCAAAATCGTCTCTGTGAGGTTTTCCTTTTGCTCGAGCAGGGCTCTCGTCCTATAAGTTTATCAAATTTGCCTCCGGTGAGCAAGCTTTCCGAGGCAAATACTTATAAATCTTCTTCAACAGAAAACATTTCGAATTGGCTGACGTGTGAATAGTGACTGACTCCGAACAGTTCCTTGTGACCAAAATATTTGGAGATGCAGTCGGACAATCAGTGGATATTCGTTTTTTATTATGATAGAATAGTTGATGATACACTGAGGAAACGCAAAAAACGACATACATTTCAGGAGGACAAGGTGGACTATTTATCACACAATATTGCAATTAATTTGAAACGGATCAGGAAGGCGAAAGGGATGAGCCTTGATGTGGTTGCGGAACAGACGGGAGTCAGCAAAAGCATGCTTTCTACCATCGAGAAGGGTGAGGCAAACCCCTCCATCGGAGTTCTCGGGAAAATTATCAGCGGGCTGCGCATTGAACTACAGGATCTGACACAGCCGCCGCAGGAGGATTCCTATCTGGTGGATATTCACAGGCTTTCTCCGACAAAAGCGGTGGAGGGGCAGTACCAGGTATGGACCTGCTTTCCCATTGCCGATAACCGTACAGTGGAAATCTACCGGATTGATATTGAACCGGGCGGAACCTATGAGAGCGGTTCTCACGGGGAGAGAACAAAGGAGTATATTGCTATGCTGGAGGGAACGCTTTCTGTCCGTCTGGAGGATGGGATCCACGTGGTTACACGGGATCAGTTTTTCCGGTTTGAGTCAGACCAGCCGCATACGTATTTCAACGGGGGAACGAGCAGGCTGAGTTTCATGTCCTTCTTTGTAGTTTATTGAATTCACGGATCATAAAGGCAGCCATGAGTTCGAAGCGTTCGGAAGGATCCTCGAGGCGGAAACCAAGCTGCTCCTGCAGGATGCGGATCCGGTTTGTAATGGTATTGCGGTGGCAGTAGCTTTCGGAGGCAACATCACGGATGCTGCCCCAGTACCTCAGATACAGAAAAAGAGTATCAGCAAAATTGCTGTTGTGTTTTCTGTCATATTCGAGTACAGGGGAAAGCTTTTGCTCGACAAAGCGGTCCAGGATCGACGGATTGCCGATTTCTGACAGAATCTGATAGAAACCGATATTGCTCTCAGAGCGCATTTCCGAAAAGATCCTGTTGTAGTAATCACGCGTTATGTCATAAATGTGAACATGCCAGGGCATCACAAAAAGAGGAAATTCATACTGCTCACAGAGCGATATGACCGAAGGAGTGATATCGCCCTGTGAGATATGCTTTCCAACGTTCAGGATCAGCCCGCAGGTCTGTTTTTCAATCAGTGTCCGTATGAACCGGAGGAGCCATTTTTCGGTATGATCGTAGAGTGCTCCTGTGGAGATGATCAGTTCTCCCGTTCGCAGAAAGCTGGAATTTGTCTGATCTTCTGCTACATAGACCCAGTTCAGTTCACGGTTCAGACCATCTGAGCCGGCAATCAGCCGGAGCTCATAGTATTGTACATGGAAACGGCCTGGCAGCTCTTACACCTGTGATCGTAGAAGCCTCCTGGAAGGGAAATGAAGCAAAGTTTGAGCGTATTTCAAAGCTTCTGGGCGGAAGCGGCGCTGCCGATTGTGCAGAGCAGATCAGGGATCTTCTTGAGAAGATCAACCTGTCTGTGACACTTACCGGTCTCGGTCTTACGGAAGACGATATTCCGTGGATGGCAGAGAACTGTATGAAAGTATCGGCTGCATCAGTAGCAAACAACCCGGTTGTATTTACACAGGAAGAGATTGCAAAGATCTACCGGGAAGCAATGTAAGAATGAAAAATATGGATTAAAAGAAGCCGGTGACTGCATGGAGGAATTGCAGTCACTGGCTTGTTCATGTTCACGGAGCGAACAGTAACACACGTATTCGTAACTATTCAGAGTCCATTCGCAAAATCGCCTCTGTGAGGCTTTTCTTTCATTTTAGCCATTTTGAAAGAAAAATATAATCTTTTTTCCTTTCGTGTGGTATGATGGTATCAATGTTAATTGGCATAGTATTGTTGATGAGAAAAGGAAAATCAGGGCAATAAGTTATAACGGATTATGGAAACTGCTGATTGATAATGGCATGAACAAAGGCGAACTGTGTAAGAGAACCGGTCTTAATTCCAGCACGATGGCAAAGGTGACAAATGGTGCATCTGTGAAATTGTCAGTTTTGGAGAGAATCTGCAAGGAATTGAATTGTAATTTTCAGACCTTGTAGATTATGTGAATGACAGCAAAATAAGTAAAGGAAAATAACCTATCAGGAGGAAGATAAAATGGCGATTGATAATAAAAAGGAACAAGAGCGGGAAGAACTCCATCGTGCAATATGGGCGATTGCGGACGAACTCCGTGGAGCAGTAGATGGATGGGATTTCAAGAATTATGTTCTTGGAACGATGTTTTATAGATATGTTTCTGAAAATCTTACAGCATATATTAACGAAGGAGAGGCAGAAGCCGGCAATAAGGATTTTGATTACGCAAAAATGAATGATGCTGATGTGGAGGAGGCCAGAGAAGGTCTGGTCGAAGAAAAAGGATTCTTTATTCTTCCGTCAGAATTATTCTGTAATGTCAGGGCGAAGGCTGCCAATGATGAGAACCTCAATGAAACATTGGAGAGGGTGTTTAACCATATTGAGGAATCAGCGAAAGGAAGCGAATCTGAAGGAAGCTTTGCAGGATTGTTTGATGATTTTGATGTGAATAGCAATAAACTTGGTTCCACTGTTGCAAAGAGAAATGAGAGACTTGTTAAGCTTATTGATGGTGTAGCAAATATGAATCTTGGTTCAGTAAAGGATCATGATATAGATGCGTTTGGAGATGCATACGAATATCTCATGACAATGTACGCTTCTAATGCCGGTAAGTCCGGCGGAGAGTTTTTTACACCAGCGGATGTTTCAGAACTTTTGACACGACTGGGAACAGTTGGAAAGAAAACAATAAATAAGGTGTATGACCCAGCCTGTGGTTCCGGGTCTCTTCTTCTCAAGGCCGAAAAGGTTCTCGGAAAGGAAGCTGTTTTAAATGGCTTTTTCGGACAGGAAATTAACATTACTACATACAACCTTTGCAGAATTAATATGTTCTTGCATGATATAGGATTTGATAAGTTTGACATCGCATGCGAAGACACGCTTATTAACCCTCAGCATTGGGATGATGAACCATTTGAGCTTATTGTTTCAAATCCGCCTTATTCCATAAAGTGGGAAGGCGATGACAATCCTCTGTTAATCAATGACCCTAGATTTGCACCTGCCGGTGTTTTGGCACCAAAGAGTAAAGCGGATTTAGCGTTTATTATGCACAGTCTTTCATGGCTTGCTCCGAATGGAACGGCTGCTATTGTTTGCTTTCCTGGTATCATGTATCGTGGTGGAGCGGAACAGAAGATTAGAAAATATCTCGTAGAGAATAACTATGTAGATTGTATTATCCAGTTACCTGCCAATCTTTTCTTCGGTACATCTATCGCTACCTGTATCATGGTTATGAAGAAAGGTAAAACAGATAATAAAGTATTGTTCATTGATGCAACAAATGAATGTATTAAGGTGACAAATAACAATAAGCTGACGGAAGATAATATTCAGAGAATTGTTGATGCTTTTACAAGCCGAGAAGATGTAGAACACTTCTCTAAATTAGTATCTTTTAATGAGATATCTGAGAATGGCTACAACCTTTCTGTATCTTCTTATGTGGAAGCAGAAGATACAAGAGAAAAAATAGATATTGTGAAGTTGAATGCAGAGATTAAAGAAATTGTTGCGAGAGAACAGGTGCTTCGTGATGAGATAGACAAGATTATCGCAGAAATCGAGGTGTAAGTTATGAGTAAATTGAATGAACTGATAAATGAATTATGTCCGACAGGTGTGAGTTTCAAAAAAATAAAGGATGTATACAAAAGAATAAAAGGAACTCCTATTACCGCTGGGAAAATGAAAGAAATTGCTAAAGAGGGTGGAGAAATAAGAATTTTTGCTGGAGGAAAGACGGTGATAGATGCTGATGAAAAAGATATTCCAAAGGCAAATATTACAAGAGTTCCAGCGGTTTTAGTGCAATCAAGAGGGGTTATTGACTTTATATACTACGATATGCCATTTACTTTTAAGAATGAAATGTGGGCATATACTTCAACGGAGCAAGTTAGCGTCAAATATCTTTATTATGTGCTAAAAAATAATGTGGATTATTTTAGAGAAGCAGCAGCGGGTATGGGTTCACTTCCACAGATTTCTCTTCCGGTAACGGAAGAGTTTGTAATCCCTGTACCTCCTCTGGAGGTACAACGTGAAATAGTCCTCGTACTGGACTCTTTCACGTTACTTACAGCCGAGCTTACAGCTCGGAAGAAACAGTATGCCTTTTATAGAAATCAATTATTGTCGTTTGATACTAAGGTAGAGCGTAAGAAATTAGGTGACATTTTTGATTTTAGAAATGGATTAAGTAAAGGAAAAGAGTTTTTTGGGCGTGGTATTCCGTTTATTAGATATACTGATGTATATAACCATAGAGCATTAAGAAAAGAAGATATTACAGCTCTTGTTGAGTGTACACCGGATGAAATGAATAAGCTAAGAGTTAATAGAGGAGATGTGTTGTTTACCAGAACGTCTGAAACAGCTGAAGATATTGGCTGGTCGTCGGTTATGTTAGCTGATTTAGAAGAATGTGTATTTAACGGCTTTACTATAAAAGCAACTCCCAAAACAAATGATTTACTGCCAGAATATTGTGCATACTGTTTTTCAACATATTCATTTAGGGATTTTGTTACAAGAAAATGTGCGTTTACAACTCGTGCTTCGTTAACCGGGAATATAATTGGAGAATATGAAATGGCTATTCCAGGTCATGAAGTTCAAAAGAGAATTGTAGAAGTTCTGGATAACTTCGAGCAGATATGTAATGACTTGAGTATTGGCTTACCTGCTGAAATTGAAGCACGTCAAAAACAATACGAATATTATAGAGATTTACTCTTGACATTTGCAGAGACGGGCAACACAATCTTGACAGACAGACAGACAGACAGACAGACAGACAGACAGACAGACAGACAGACAGACAGAGCATAATTAAGCTTTTACAGTATGTATTTGGTTATGCACCAGTTAAGGTAAAAGATGTTTTTACAAGAATAAAGGGAACACCAATTACAGCAGGGAAGATGAAAGAAATAGAATGCAAAGATGGAGATATTATGATTTTTGCTGGGGGAAAAACTGTTGTGAGAGCACTAGAAAAAGATATTCCGAATGCAAATATTACAAGAAATCCAGCAGTACTTATTCAATCTCGAGGGGTGATTGATGCTGTATATTATGAAGAAGCGTTTACCTTTAAAAATGAAATGTGGGCATATACACATGAGAACAAAACAACTGTGAAATATTTGTATTATATTATGAAAAATAATATGGATTTTCTTAGAAAGTCTGCATCTGGAATGGGTTCATTACCACAGATTTCGTTGCCAGTTACAGAAGAGTTTATAATTATGTTACCCACAGAGAAAGAACAAGAAAGAGTTGTATCAATTCTTGATAGATTTGAGAAGTTATGTAACGATATTTCTGTTGGTTTACCTGCTGAAATAGAAGCAAGACAGAAACAATATGAATACTATAGGGATAAGCTGTTATCCTTTGAATTATCATCAAATTAAGGAGGCGATATAAGTGCCATACTTTAATATTGTAGCTGAGACAAATGAAAATACTGTGGTAACGCAGTATGAACCGGTAAAGCAACGCTCTGATTCGTATCAAAGTGAAGCGGAGTTGGAAAAAGAATTTATTCGTATGCTGACAGAACAGGGATATGAGTATTTGCAGATTCATACAGAAGAGGATATGGTTGCCAATATTCGTGCCAAACTGGAGGAGCTGAATAACTATTCATTTTCTGACAGTGAATGGGATAGATTTTTTAAAGAGTGTATTGCTAATGGGAATGATGGTATTGCCGAAAAAACTTGTAAGATTCAAGAAGATAATGTTCAGGTATTGAAGCGTGATGACGGAATGACCAAGAACATTACACTAATTGACAGAAAGAATATTCATAACAATCGCTTGCAAGTAATTAATCAGTATGTAGTTACTACAGAACAAGGGGCAAGACACGATAACAGATATGATGTTACCGTACTTGTTAACGGTTTACCACTGGTTCATATTGAACTGAAAAGAAGAGGTGTAGCCATCAGAGAAGCTTTCAATCAGATCAATAGATATGAGAGAGATTCTTTTAGTGTCGGATATGGTTTATTTGAGTATGTCCAGATTTATGTAATTTCTAATGGTACAAATACAAAATACTATTCCAACAGCACACGATATAATGCGATTAAGGATTCGGAAGCATCAAACACCAAGAAGGGAAAGACAAGCAATTCTTTTGAGTTTACTTCCTTCTGGGCTGATGCAAATAATCGTGTTATTCCTGATCTGATAGACTTTACAAAGACATTTTTTGCAAAGCATACAATTTTGAATATACTTACAAAATATTGTGTTTTTACTTCTGAAAAGATGCTTATGGTTATGAGGCCGTATCAGATAACTGCAACGGAACGTATTCTCAATCGTATTGAAATTGCTCATAACTACAAGAAGTATGGAGATATAGCTGCCGGTGGATATGTATGGCATACTACAGGAAGTGGAAAAACATTAACTTCTTTTAAGACAGCAAGACTTGCAAGCAATCTTGAGTTTATTGATAAAGTTCTGTTTGTTGTTGATCGTAAAGACTTAGATTATCAGACAATGAAAGAGTATGACCGTTTTGAGAAAGGTTCTGCAAATAGCAATTCTTCGACAGCCATTCTTGAGAGACAGCTTAGAGATTCCAAGTCGAAGATTATTATTACAACAATTCAGAAGCTTTCAACTTTCATTAAGAAAAATGCGAAGGATCACCCTGCTTTTGATAAGCAGATAGTTATCATTTTTGATGAGTGTCACCGCAGTCAGTTTGGTGATATGCATGCTGCAATTGTTTCCAGCTTTAAGAAATATTATATGTTTGGTTTTACAGGGACACCTATATTTCCGGCAAATTCCGGTTCAGTGAAAAATCCTAAGTTTGCAACTACGGAGCAAACCTTTGGAGACCAGCTACATACATATACAATCGTGGATGCTATTAATGATAAAAATGTTCTTCCTTTCAAGGTCGAGTATCATAAAACTATGGCTGTTGAACCGGATATAGATGATGAAATGGTTCTGGATATAGACAGAAAGAAAGCATTTGAAGCTCCTGAGAGAATTACAAAGATTACAAAATATATTTTGGATCATTTTGACCAGAAGACATATCGCGGGGATAAAACCTATGTATATAACACGCTTACAAACATTTCGGAAGTAGCATCTGCGGATAGAGGAAAAATAGAAGAAATCAAGCAGAAACAGAGACTTAGTGGTTTCAATTCTATTTTTGCTGTTTCTTCTGTTGAGATGGCAAAAGCATATTATGAGGAATTTAGGAAGCAGATTAAGGAAGACCCAACCAAGGCAATCAAGTTTGCGGTGATTTATAGTTATGGCGCAAACGAGGAAGAACAGGATGGTATTCTTGATGAAGAGAATCCGGAAGATACATCTGCACTTGACCAGACAGCAAGAGATTTTCTCGATGGAGCAATTCTCGATTATAATCAGATGTTCCACACGAATTATGATACTTCTTCGGAGAAGTTTCAGAGTTATTATAAGGATGTTTCTTTGCGAATGAAGAATAAGGAACTTGATATGCTTATTGTAGTAAACATGTTCCTGACCGGATTTGATGCAACAACTCTTAATACTTTATGGGTTGATAAGAACCTGAAAATGCATGGACTCATTCAGGCATTTTCAAGAACAAATCGAATACTGAACAGCATTAAAACTTTTGGTAATGTAGTATGTTTTCGTAATTTACAGAAATGTGTAGATTCTGCAATTTCACTGTTTGGAGATAAGAATGCCGGCGGCATTGTATTGATGCAAAGCTTCAAAGATTATTATTACGGCTATGAGTCAGTGGATGGAAAGCAGATGCCCGGATATGTGGATATGATTGAGGATCTGACAAATAAGTTCCCTCTTACTGAACCGCAGATAATCGGGGGACAGAATCAGAAAGACTTTATTGCACTATTTGGTTCCATTTTGCGAATGAGAAATCTGCTGGTAGCTTTCGACGAGTTCAAAGAAAAGGAGTTGTTGTCAGAGAGAGATTTACAGGATTATCTGGGCAGATATCAGGATTTACGAGATGAGTGGAAGAGTAGAAGAGACAATGGAGAAAGCACAGATATTATTGATGATATAGTATTTGAAGTGGAATTAATCAAACAGATAGAAATCAATATAGATTATATTCTTATGCTTGTTAAAAAGTATCATGATACGCATTGTGAAGATAAGGAAGTCCTGATTACGATAAGGAAAGCCATTGAAGCCAGTCCGGAGCTTAGAAGTAAAAAAGAGCTTATTGAGGCATTCATAAATGGAATCAATGAAGTGGATGATGTGATGAATGAGTGGCATGACTACATTGTACAAATGCGTGAGAGTGAACTTCTGATTATCATTGAAGAGGAAAAATTGAAAGAAGATGAAACACGCAAATTCCTTGAAAATGCTTTTAGAGAAGGTGAAGTAAAAACTGTAGGAACTGATATTGATAAGCTTATGCCTCCTGTCAGTCGATTTGGTGGAGGAAACAGAGCAAATAAAAAGAAGAATGTTATTGCAAGACTAAAAGCATACTTTGATAAGTTTTATGGTGTCGGCGGAAATGCAAAGTTTTTAAGCACAGATAAAAATCAGTGACAAACAGAATGATACGTTAGGATTTCGTCAGGCGTATTTTAAAACAGCTTTCTGAGTACGCCTGATATTATATATGAGAAAAAATCTTTGTGTTTCAGGTAACAATTACACTGCACTTCTCAAGGAGAGATAATGGTATAGGCATGAGGCGGCAATCCCGCCCCCTTCCTTGATACTAGTATAGCGTCTCGAAAATAACTACACCAATCACTTGTCTGCTTCTCCGATTGCACAGGTCAAAAATCCTCAGCGTAGCCCGCTACGCCTACGTTTTTTGACCTGCACACTCGAAAAAGCATTCTGCGCGATTGGTCCAGTTATTTATCGGACGCTATACTAGATGTTTTTGATTGAAAAACTATAAATTGAACAGATCACTGTGAGTACCGGTACGGGTAAGTGTGAGCACAAGTACATCTTCTTCATAACGATAGATGAGAAGCCAATCAGGTTGAATATGACATTCTCTATGGCCAAACTAGTTACCGGATAAAGGGTGATCCTTATATTTAGGATCTAGTGATTCACCATTTGCGAGTTTTGTAACAATATCTTTCAGTAATGAAATATTCAAACCGCGGCGTTTTGCAAGTTTATAGTCTTTTTTGAACTGGGTTGTATTTTTGATTTCGTATTTGGTCATGTATCGAGGTCTGCAAAGAATTCATTTACATCGTGATATCCTTTTATGGTAGGATTCTTTGCAATCCTTTCTGCCTCCAGCATGGCAGAGACGGTTTCTTTATTTGGAGTTCCTTCTGTTATTTTGAAAGGAATTCCTCGCTCGCGTAGAGACTGTCTGACGAAAATGTTAAAGGCAGTGCTAAGATTCATGCCGAGTTCTTCGTATAGTTCTTCTGCAGCAGCTTTGAGATTACTGTCCATGCGAATGCTGATATTGCATGTGGTTGATTTAGCCATGGTATCACTTCCTTTCTACTGGTACCTATATTATATGCTTTTTGCACAAAAATATCAATACAATGCACAAAAAAATAAAGACTTTGATACGGTTTACCGGACAGAGAAAGGAGAAGCTGTGCACGATCAGTCCGCTGGAAGGCGAGTACGAACCGGGAAAGCCGGAGTTTGGGTTTCTGTATCTGGCATTTAGGGACAGAACGACCAATACAGAATATATAAATATTTTTGAGAAACAGCCGGGGCAGTATACAGAACTGAAAGAATGGATGCTTCGGAAGTAGGATATCACCAGGTCATTGGATTACAGATATTGCAGGAGAAAATATATAACCGGCAGATCAATAACAGGAAAGGAAGCAAAAGATGATACAGGAGCTGAAACTTAAACAGGGCGAAAGAGAGATTCATCTGAAGGTGATCCGTTCAGCCAGAAAAAGCATTGGACTGGAAGTGCGGGGAGGGGAAACCGTGTATGTGCGGATCCCGGCCGGATTACCGGACCCGGAACTGAAACGATTTATTGAGGAACACAGACAGTGGATCTTCGAAAAGATCAGCCTGGTGCAAAAGAGGAAGGATAACAGGATAGAGACCGGAGCCACTTCTCCGGAAGCCTTATCTCCGGAAGAAATCCGGAAAATCACAGAGAAGTTTTCATCCAGGGTGCAGTACTACAGCCGGAGGATGGGCGTCACTGTCGGCCGGATCACCATTCGCAATCAGAAAACCCGCTGGGGAAGCTGCAGTGCGAAAGGGAATCTGAATTTTAATTATCAATTGTATTATTTACCGGAGGAGCTTCTGGATTATGTGGTGGTGCACGAACTGGCTCACCGGAGATATATGAATCATTCGGAAGCGTTCTGGAATGAAGTGGAGAAGTACTGTCCGTCTTATCGGCAGTGCAGGGAACGGTTAAAAGCATATAAAACATCATGAACGCAGATAGGCATTCATAAAAGTTTTTTTGCATCTGGTGAGAGGGCTCCCGAAGGCAAATATTTATAAATCTGCATGACTCTGAACAGTTACCATATAATAGAAAAAGAACAAGCTGCCTGCTGATATAAATTGACAGCCTGAACATGTTCAGATACAATAAAAATACGGGATTTTCATAGCTTTACGGAGAGAGAACAATTCGTATCAGAAACTGTTGATTGTGAGAACAAACAAAAGAAAAGGGAGGAATGCCTATGAAACACAGAAAGATAACAGCACTTATTCTGGCCGGTATTATAGCTGTAGCCGGTGCGGGACAGACGGCGATGGCAGCCGGAGCAGGGATGGATTTCCGGGATTCTGTCGGCAGAGGAGAGGAATCCAGAGATGTAAATTATGATGTCTGGTTTGAAGCTCAGGACATGCGGGATGGTGGCAATTCCACATGGATGTTCAGGGATGAAGAACTGACATTTCACCTGAATACAGATCATCTGGCAGGTGTTGACTGCACATTTGTCTGGCAGGCAGGGGACTATAGTGAACCGGATGAGAATGGGGAAGTCTGGTTTATTGAGAATAAGGAGATCAAGTATACCCTCAGTGATGATCGTACCGGCATCACACTGAAAGGTTCAGAGCTTCCGGTTGAACACTTTAATGTCTGCGTAACGGTAAAGAACAATGAAGAAGAGATTGCATGGGCTGATTTCTGGGTCAATGTCAGGGATACAAAATATGAGTACCATATGCAGTATTTTTATGACGATTCCACAATATACCTGCCCCGGCAGGATTTCAGCATTGACCGGAATTCCGGATGCTTGGTAGAGGATAAAGATCATCCGGGAGGAGAAGAGCTTCCCATAACCGTCACCGGAGTCACAGCAGTCAATGCAGATGATGATGAAGGGGTGGATGCTGCGGTGAACGTTGAACCCTGGGAGGACGGAAACGGCTGGAATCTGCATACGAACCGTGTCGGTCACGCACTTGTCACTGTGAACTATACGGACTGGAACGGGATAGAGGATTCTTATCACTTTGAGGTGTATATCAAAAGTGAGCGTTATCATGTGGATGTGTTCAGCAGCACCGGAACCAATAAGATGCTTCCGAATGGGAGCCTGACGCTGGATACAGGGGTTTCTATGGAGTGCTATGATGAAGAAACAGATACTCATTATCCCGGAGACGTGTCAGATGTACAGATCCGGTGGGAGTATGACGAAAACAGTGATACCTATGCGTTTGATGAAAAGGACGGTAAGCTGACAGTGACTGCACTGCAGGATGGTGAAGGTACAAATATCCGTGCGATTGTTCTGGCCGATGGGGAAGAAGTGGCATCCTGCGATTATTGGACTGAAGTTTTCCGGGAGTATTATACCATTTCCGGCGCAGACCCGGATGGAATATGGGAATACAGCGGAGTTAAAACCATGTCACCGGTGCTGAAGCACTTTCACAGTGATCAGCCAGATGGAGTTGTGACAGAAGCAGCCCGCTATCGTATTGAAGGAGACTGGTGGGCCTTTTCTGTTACAGACGCAGAAGGCAATGCGGTTACAGAGGATCATAACTGCGGGCGGGCTCCGTTTACCGTCACAAGGAAAACAACGGAGGGATTCCGGATTACGCTGATTGCAGATCTGTATGATGAGGAAAGCGATGCCGGGAATGAAGAGGATAAGTATTATGAAGCAGAACGTCGCGATGTCTGGGTAGACGGTCTGGATTATTCTGTGTGGTTTGAAGATGGCTTGCGTGAGGACCATTATACCTGGGTGTTCAGTGATGAAGATGTACATGTTTCTCTGAATACGGAAAAACTGCAGGAACATGATATGGAGGCTGTGACGGTCGAGTGGCTGGTTGGAGTATGGAATGATGAAGCGCAGGACATAACAGAAAAACTGCCTTCTAATGTTTATACGGGTTCTGCCGAAGGGATTATTCTTCATGGAGAATTGCTGGATAAGATCCGTGATCAGCTGAGAAATACAAGCGGTTTTGATGTACAGGTGATCGTTAAGGCGAATGATGAGGAAGTTTTCCGGGAAGGTTTTGGCGTGGATTTGCGTGATCCGGTATATGACTACTGGATGCCTTATTTCCAGGAGGGTTCCATTGAACAGCTGCCACGCTGGAATCTGGGAATCGACCGGAATTCAGGATGCCGGTTAGAGAATGCAGATCATCCTTACGGGGAAGAGTTTCCGGTGGAAGTCACTTATGTTTCTGCGAAAAATGCTGATGACGATGAAGGAGAAGGTGATGCAGTCACTGTGGAACCATGGGATGATGGAAACGGCTGGAACGTACACATGAACCGTCAGGGTCATGCCATCGTCACAGTGATGTACAAAGACTGGGACGGGCAGAAAGCATCCTACACGATTGACGTGTATATTCATGGTGAAATCTATAATATTGATATCTACAGTGATACAGATACCGGCCGACTGCTTCCCGGAAAGAGCCTTACCCTGCATGTCAATACCCGGCGGGAGTGTTACGATGAGGAAAAAGATTTCCATTTTGATGGAGATACATCGGATGTGGAGATCCGGTGGGAATATGATGAGAATCATCGCTCATTTACCTTTAAGGAAGAAAACAACGGAAATCTGACGGTTACCGCACGGGATGATGCAGAAAATTACGACAGCACTGAGGTCAGGGCAATCGCTTATGTGGGAGAGGAAGAGGTGGCCTCCTGTAATTACGGGGTGGAAGTGCAGGAAGAGTATTATATCATTTCTGTACCGGATTTCGGAAGCGGACTGGAATATGGGAAAGAGGCCTCGCTGGTGCCGGTGCTGAAGCGATTTAACAGTGGGATGCCTGACGGTGAGCCGACGGCGGCGGCCCGCTATCGTGTCGAAGGAGACTGGTGGGCATTTTCAATCGAAGATGCGGATGGAAATGTCATCACAGAGGAAGATAACTGCGGTACAGCCCCGTTTACGATTACCAGAAAAACGATCAACGGATTTCGGATCACTCTGAAAGCAGATCTCTATGATGAGGAACGGGATACAGAGAATGAAGAAGGCAGATATTATGAGGTGGCACGGCAGGATATCTGGGTTGACGGAATAAACTGCGGGATATCGTTTGGAGACGAAGATGGAGCGAATGGACTGCGTGAAGATCATTATACCTGGCTGTTTAATGATGAAACAATGACCATTCCGGTCCGGATGGAGCATCTGGATGTATGGAACACGGAAGGAGTGACTGCAGAACTGCTGGTGGGCGTTTGGAATGAGCAGAACGAGTGTCTGGATCAGATCGAGCTTCCTGCAGGTGCATGCATATTTGACCGGGATGGGATCACGCTTAACGGAGAGATTTTATTTGAGAACAGAAATCTGTTGAAGGATGAGTGCAATTTTGATGTCCAGGTGATTGTCAGGGTTGATGGAGAGGAAGTATCACGCGAAGGCTTTGGTGCAGATGTACGTGAACCATTTGCAGCACCCTGTGATGACTGGGACGAAGATGTTCTTTCAGATTACAGCAAATCTTTTGAAAAAGGCATTTTTACTTATTATGTTTCGAATAAAGAACATCCTTACGGACAAAGATATGACATCACGATTACGGATATCACGATAGAAGATCTGCGGGAAGAACCGGATGCAGACAACCCGGTACTGACAGCAAAAAAGAGTGCAGACGGAAGCTGGAAGGTGGAAGCGCATAATTATGGAACCGCAGTTCTCCACTATACAGCTGTGCATGATGAACTGGGAGAAGTGACCTTTGATATCACGAAAGATGTGGTGGAGGAGTATTTCCGGACATCTCTTAAAGTCGATCCGTATCCGGTCATGCTTCCGGGTGCAGAGATTACGCTCAGGCTTCAGGTATGGCATTACGCAGCCGGAAAGAAAGCGGAGCTGCTGACAGCAGACAGATATTCCATAGTATCACTTGATTATAACAGGGATTGGTTTGAGATTACGGAAGATAAGACTTCCCATGAACTCACCGTGAGGGCGAACGAAGAGTGGGAGATTGAAGACGTCATTCAGGGAATGGTGAAGATTCCGCTGGGTAAAGAGGGCGAATTCTACGAGACTGACTTTGGCAGCAGGTTCTGGATCTGCAGTGAGTATGACAGAGTAGATGCAGAGGATATTATCACAGAACCCGGGGCAACGGTGACAGCTGCAGATATGAAAGCAGTCCTGAAACGGTATAATGCAGAGTATCCGGATGGCAAAGCTCTGGATCAGAGTGCGTTCCAGCTGGAGATTCTGGAAGACAGTAAATACTTTGTCATGAATGATGGAGAGGAAAGCTTTACCGTAAAAGAAAATATTCCGGAGCTGGAGGATGGACCCGTCACAGAAACAGTCTGGATCTGGCCTTTGGAGGAAGATGGTGGAATACCGCAATTTCTGCAGGTGGATGTGACTATTTGCAGCCATAACGGAATGAAGACCACGATTCCTGCTACCTGCACCACAGACGGAAGTACTACGATTACATGTGAAAAGTGCGGTAAAATACTGGAGACCACTGTGCAGCCTGCTGCGGGACATAAGATGGTGACGATTATTGACAGCGAAGCAACCTGTGCGGTACCGGGCAGACAGCACACGGAATGCTCGGTATGCCATGGCAACAGAAAAGAACTGCCGGATATTGCAGCCACCGGAAAGCACAGCTATGGTAACTATTCGGTGACCAGGAAAGCTACTGCACTGGAAGAAGGTACAGAGACACGCACCTGCGCCGTTTGCCATGCCTCAGAGAGCAGAGTGATCCCCAGAATGCAGGCAACGATCAGTGTTCCGGGCACAGGATTCCCGCTGAAGATAAAACAGAAGATTTCCTTCAAAGTCACGGAACTGGCTGATGGTGATTTTGTAAAGTCCTGGACTTCCAGCAATACAAAGATTGTTAAGGTGACCGGTGACAAAAAGGGTACGATTAAACTGACAGCTCAGAAGAAGACCGGAAAAGCAACCATAACCATTACGACGGCCGCCGGTGCGAAGGCAACGATCAGTGTAAATGTTCAGAAGGCAGATGTGGTCACAAAGAAAATCAAAGGTGTCTCAAAGAAAATAACCCTGAAGAAGAAGGAAGTCATGGATCTGAAGGCGGTACCGGAGCCGCTCACCAGCAGGCAGAAGCTGACATACGCCTCCTCGAATAAAAAGATTGTGTCCGTCAGTGCCAAAGGTAAGATCAAAGGCATGAAACCGGGAAAAGCAGTGATTACGATCAAATCCGGAAAAGCTGTCTTTAAATGTGCGGTTACTGTGAAAGGATAAAAATAACCAGGTCACAGAAATTGTAAATTGCTGTTAACAAGAAAACGTCTGTTTGCTATACTATATAGCAAACAGGCGTTTTATCTTGGAAGTAGATAAGACTCCCACCTCTATAGGTGGTGAGTAAAACAAATTTGTCTTGGTGGGAGTCCAATCTCCTTCCAAGATAAAGCCTCCGGCGGATCGCAGGCGTGGTCAGTGGAAGAATGCTTCGCATTCGACCACACCGCGGCAAGTACGCCAAGGCGTACTTGAATATAAAATGACAGTAAGAAAGGAGCCAAACAAAAAGATGAAGTTTTTTCACCTGTCTGATCTTCATATCGGACTGAAACTTATGAACAGGGATCTTCTGGGAGATCAGGCGTACATCCTGGATCAGATCGTGGCGGCTGCGAAGGAGGAGCAGCCGGATGCAGTTGTGATTGCGGGAGATATTTATGATAAGGCGATACCGTCTGCGGAGGCGGTAGAGCTGTTTGACCGGTTTGTTACCGGACTTGCCGAAGCCCTTCCGGACGGGGAGATTATGATGATCAGCGGAAACCATGACAGTGCGCCGAGGGTCAATGTATTCCGCGGTGTGCTTCGCAGCAGGAAAATCCACATGATCGGAATGCCGCCGCAGCGGCCGGAGGATTCGATAGAGAAGGTTACCATGACCGATGCGTACGGGAATGTGAATTTCTATCTGCTTCCCTTTGTCAGGCCCTCCATGGTGAAGCAGATCGTCGGAACGGATGAGAATGGATGCAATCTTTCCTATAACGAAACGCTCCATAAGCTCATCGGGCGGGAACAGATCAATCCGGATGAGAGAAATGTTCTGGTGAGCCATCAGTTCTATCTTCCTGCCGGAACGGATCCGGATCAGGTGGAGCGGATGGGCTCGGAGATCCGGACAGTGGGGAATATTGACGAAGTAAAGGCGGATATTCTGGAGCGCTTTGACTATGCGGCGCTCGGGCATATCCATAAGCCCATGAAGGCGGGAAGGGAATCCTTCCGTTACTGCGGGACGCCCCTTGCATGCTCGGTGGATGAAGCCGGTCAGCAAAAAGGGATCATCATGGTCGAGCTGCCGGAAAAGGGAGAAGTAAGGACTTCGGTTCTGCCGCTTGTCCCGCTGCGTCAGGTGCGGGTTATAAAAGGCACGCTCTCAGAGGTGCTGCGCCAGGGCTGCGGGGATTATGTAACCGTCATTCTGACAGACCGGGAGGATCTGGATGTGATCGATATGCAGGACAGGCTGCGCAGCGAATTTCCGAATCTGCTGGAAATCCGTCGGGAGACTCTGCGCCGGGCAGATTACAGCAGTACCTGTACAGAGGAGGCAGTGCTGGATCCCTTTGCGCTGTGCTGTTCCTTCCTGAAAGATCTGGATGTTCAGGAAAAGGATCTGCTGCAGGATGTCATCAACTACGTGCAGGAGGTGAGATGATATGAAACCACTGAAAGTAACGATGCAGGCCTTCGGTTCCTATGGCCGGAAAACAGAGATTGATTTTACCGTGCCGGATCAGAATCTGTTTCTGATCACAGGAGATACGGGAGCCGGAAAGACCACGATCTTCGACGCGCTTGTTTTCGCACTTTACGGCGCGACAGGCTCTGCCAGCAATAAAAAGGACGGGGCGGAGCTGCAGAGTCAGTTTGCGGGCTATGACAGAGAGCCCTTTGTGGAGCTTACCTTTTTGGAACAAAGCGGTGAGGAAACCGGAATCTATACGGTACGCCGGGTTCCCAGGCATATCCGTCCGCTGAAGCGCAGGAGCAGGGAAGGATTTAAAGAGGAAAAAGAGACGGTTTCTCTGATCATGCCGGATGGCCTGGAATATTCCCGGAACGTGAAGGAGACCGACAAAAAGCTGGAAGAGATCGTCGGGCTGACCAGGGAGCAGTTCATGCAGGTGGCCATGATCGCCCAGGGAGAGTTTATGGAGCTGCTCCGTGCCAGATCAGATGATAAGAAAGTGATCTTTCGGAAGCTTTTCAATACGCAGATGTATCAGGATGTAGTGGAAGAGCTGGGAAGACGCCGGAAAGAAAAAATGTCGGAGATCGCCCGGATCCGTACGGCCTGTCAGACAGAGGTGGGGCATCTTGTGCTCAACGGGGATTCGGGACAGGAGGAGACACTGCGGGAACTCAGAAAGCGTATCCTTTCCTCGGACAGACTCTCCGTGACGGATATGGAAGCACTTCTTGAGGAGCTTGGTCTGCTCTGCGGGCAGTTAAAAGAGAAGAAAGAACAGACACAAAAGCAGTACGATACAGCCGGTCAGATACGGGATGCCAGACGGGATGCGCTCAGCAGCGCCAGGAATCTGCTGAAATTTTTCGGGCAGCTTTCGCAGGCGGTAAAAGAACTGGAGGAATGCAGAGAACAGGAGGAAGAAATCCGTGCGGCTGCAGATCTGATGGCACAGATCCATGCGGCCTATGAGATCCGGGCCGTGTATCAGAGATACCGGGATGCGGATGCCACGGTAAAGGACACAGAAAAAAAGCTGAAGGAACAGCAGGAAGTGCTGCCGGGACGGGAAACAGCATATCAGAATGCGGCAGCTGCAGAAGCAGAGGCAAAAGAGGCACAGGCACAGGAGCTGGCGGCCTTTTCGAAGGTGTCAGAGCGGGTGGCGAAAGCGCGGGAGCGTTTTGCAAAGATCCGTATAGCCGTTCTTGAAGTGAAGGCAGAGGAGGCAGCTGCGAAGAAAGCGGATGATGAAGCCGCTGCAGCGAAGGGACAGCTGGAGCAGCTGGAGCGTCAGGAGAAGAGCTGGAGAGAGCAGAGCGAAACATTAAAGGATGCGCAGATGCTCCTGGCGCTCTGGGAAGTGAAGCATACGGAAGCGGATGCACTGACAGCGGATGCCGCAGCTGTGAAAAAGGCGCAGCGGGATGTGGCGGGCCAAAGGAAAAAAGCGCAGAGCGCGGTACAGGAATACGAAGAGGCAAGACAGAAATATCAGGAGACAAATAAAGCGTATGTGGAAATGCAGAATGCTTTCCTGGATGCCCAGGCAGGGATCCTGGCAAAAAGCAGGCTGAAGGCAGGAGAGCCATGTCCGGTGTGCGGCTCCACCCATCATCCCCGTCCCTGTGAGCTGTCAGTGGAGCATCAGAATCTGACCAGAGAAGCAGTGGATGAACTGGGAAGAAATGTCGGGGAGCTTCAGATGAAATGGAACAGGAGGGCTTCGGCATCAAAGTCTGCGAAAGACCTGCTGGATGAGCGGGAAAGAAATTATGTAAAAGCGATGGATGCGCTGCGTGAACGGATGGCCGGAAGTATCCCAAAGATCCCGGATGCATTGACTACGGAGCAGGCGGAGGCCCTGCTTGGAAGCTGGAAAGAAGCCCTCATGGAAGAAGGCATTCTTCTGAAGAAAAATGCAGAGACATTTGCGGCGGTGCAGCAGTTATTAAAGGGCATTGAAGAAAAGAAACTGTCACTTCGGACACTGTCTGATCAGGCAGAGAAGAAAGCGGTGGATGCAAAAACAGCACTCGCAGGCAGCCGTGCAGCCCTGGAGGAGCTGAAAGCTTCCGGGGATTATCAGACGGAGGCAGAAGCGGAGCATGCCCTGACAGAAGCGAAAGTAAAGAAAGAGGCGAAGGATGCAGCATATGCGGCAGCCCACAGGAAAGCGCAGAGTGCGAAGACCGCCCGGGAAAAAGCCGGTACCTTAGTGGAGCGCTATACGAAGGAGCTTCCGGCCCTCAGAGAGGAGCAGGCGGCACGCAGGGCCTCCTATGAAAGCATTCTTCAGGAAAAAGCGCTTACGGAAGAAGAGTGGATCCGGATCACCGAAAGGCATGACAGGACAGAGACGGATGACCTGCAGACACGGATCGAAGAATACAAAAAGAAAAAAGCAGCTGCAGAAAGCATGCAGAAGTATGCCAGAGAGGCCATCGGAGAGCAGGAGCGTCCGGTACTGGAGGAACTGGAGGCTGCGATGCAGGAAGCAGAAGAATTACTGAGAAGTGTGCAAAAGCAGCTGGAGCAATGCAAAGAAGAATACAGGGTGAACCAGGCGGTTTATGATGCGCTGGCACCAAAGATGGAAGAGCGCAATACCGTTACACAGGAATATACAAGGATGGACAGCCTCTATAACCGCCTGTCAGGTAAGGTCAGCGGGGCGCGCATGGACATCGAGACCTTTGTGCAGAGATATTATCTGGAGAGGATCCTCCATGCGGCCAATGTCAGATTTCAGGAAATGTCGGCGGGGCAGTTTGAGCTTCGGATGTATGATATTGAGAAAGCAGGAGAAGGAAAGAACAGGGGACTGGACCTGATGGTCTATTCTGCTGTTACGGGAAAGGAGCGGGAAGTGAGGACGCTTTCCGGAGGAGAGTCCTTTATGGCTGCACTCTCACTGGCACTCGGTATGGCGGACCAGATTCAGGAAAGCTCCGCATCCATTCATCTGGATGTGATGTTTATCGATGAGGGCTTTGGTTCCCTGGACGACCATGCGAGAAACCAGGCTGTGAAGGTACTGCAGCAGATGGCTGGCGGAAGCAGACAGATCGGCATCATTTCCCATGTGACGGAACTGAAGCAGGAGATCGAGGATCAGCTGATCGTCAGCAAGGACGATGGCGGCAGTCATATCAGGTGGCAGATTAGCTGAGATATGGAACAGGAGCGGAAAATTTGTAACTGTTCAGAGTCATGCAGATTTATAAAAATTTGCTCTGGGGAGCTTGCTCAGCAGAGCAAAATTTTATAAATCTATAGGGCGAGAGCCCTGCATGAGCAAAAGGAAAGCCTCGCAGAGGCGATTTTGCGAATGGACTCTGAATAGTTACGAAAATTTGAAAAAACAGTTGACCTTCGCCCTGGTGGAAGGTGTAAAGTGCCAAAGAAGATACAAAGATTTTCCTGTGTTGTGCTGGAGATGGATTCATGCTAAACTAAAAAATATCTGTTCAAAACGATGCAGATTTTCAATAACTTGCCTTCGGGAGATTACTTGACGGAGGAAGACAGGGAGGACTTTATGCCAGTATTTGATTTTAGCAATGCACCGGAAAAAGAGAATGCAGCCGGGTGCACATATTCAATATTTCGAACCAATGCGTCTGTTACCTCACCGGAACAGCCGATCCTTGTTCTGGATAACCGGGACGGGAGACTGAAGCACCACTGCTGTGGAATGTTTACGAATCCTGTCAAAGGGACAGCATTTGAGTTTAAAGATGAAAACGGTACGGTCAGTGCAGATATCCTGCAGATCGATGCCCGGTTTGTCAGTCTTTTAAAATGGCTGGGAGAGAATCATATTAATGTACGCCTTTCGGGAGCCTGCCGGGAGAATGGATATGCAGTATACAAGATCCGTGAGATTGCCTTCGGGGGAGGCTCGAAGCTTTCAGCAGAGGATGGTTTTCTGCAGTTTATGATCGAGCGGCTTCTTTCAAGCAGTGCGCCCGGTGAGGAAGCGGAGGATGAGGATCAGGAGGAGACCGGTGACAGCATGAAGCTTACCAGTATCCAGAGTATCACGGACTTTATGAACTGTGCCGGAAGGACCCTGCCGGACAACATCCGTCTCTGGGCCAGAAGAAACCTGGCTGTTGCCCGATCCCATGAGGTATCAGCAGAAGAACGCCGCCATGCCCAGCGTGCCCTTTCCATCATGATGAATATTCAGTGGAAGAGTAATTATTTTGAATCCATCGATCCCGATGAGGCACGCCGGATCCTGGATGAGGAGCTTTACGGGATGGAGCGTGTCAAGCAGAGGATCATTGAGACGATCATCCAGATCAACCGAACCCATACCCTGCCGGCCTACGGACTTCTTCTGGTCGGCCCTGCCGGAACCGGGAAATCCCAGATCGCTTATGCAGTGGCACGCATTCTGAAGCTTCCGTGGACCACACTGGACATGAGTTCTATCAATGATCCGGAGCAGCTGACAGGAAGCTCGCGGATCTATGCAAATGCCAAGCCCGGCATTATCATGGATGCCTTTGCCATGGCAGGAGAATCGAATCTGGTATTTATCATTAACGAGCTGGACAAGGCAGCCTCCGGAAAGGGAAACGGAAATCCGGCGGATGTTCTACTGACCCTGCTGGACAATCTTGGATTTACCGACAACTACATTGAATGTATGATCCCAACGGTAGGTGTCTATCCGATTGCCACAGCCAATGACAAGGATCAGATCAGTGCGCCTCTGATGTCCCGTTTTGCTGTGATCGAGATTCCGGATTATACCACAGAGGAAAAGAAGATCATCTTTTCCAGGTACGCACTCCCGAAGGTCCTGAAACGGATCGGTATGCGCGAGGATGAGTGTGTCCTGACCCCTGACGGGCTGGAGGCGGTTATGGAGATTCACGAAAATACCAGCGGCATCCGTAATCTTGAACAGGCTGCGGAGCACATCGCTGCAAATGCATTGTACCGGATCGAAGTAGATCATGTAGATGCTGTATCCTTTGATGCAGAAATGGTGAGGGAGCTGCTTCGCTGAGCAAAATGATAATAGAACCCTTCGGGGGATGCTATACGTTTGAAAACGAATGTGTCAGTACACTATGTTTCATGTATCAGCCACTCCGAAGGGTTTTCTGTAAGCAGAAGACGAAACAATAGCAGACAATTATCTGAAAATAAGAAAATATTCTGAATATTATAAAATTATAAATAAAGTTATTGACAAAATAGAATAAATGGTGTATAGTAGAGACATCAAAAAGAAACGAACACTAACAAAGACATAGGAAGTTTATTCCCGATTTTATTAAAAAATTAGAAGAAACGTTAGAATGATTCGATTTCAGAATGTGGAGGACGGTCCGATGGCATAAGAAAGATTCCATCAAAAAAGAAATAAAAACAGGAGGTATGGTCCAACAAAAACATAATCCATTACTCGTAATCTAAGAAAGTCAGAGGTGTATGAGATGAAATTACTGATTATTCATTAATAGCCCGATCGAGAGAAAAAAGAATCGATCGGGCTTTCCTTTTGTCTGTTGTTACAAAAAATTGTTGATATTTCCGAACGGATGAAATACTATGGTTTTTAGAGGACTTTGAGAAGCCGAAGAACTGTAACAGCGAAGTTACGAGAAGGAGGAAGTATGAGAATGAAAGAAATGGGCAAGAGACTTATCTGCCTGCTCCTGTCGGTTCTGCTGGTCATGCCGGGAAATCTGGCATATGCAGCAGGTGGAGCAAACGAAGAACTGACGATCCAACCCGATAAAACAACGGGAAGTGTCAACTGTTTTTCGTATAAGGCCTACACGGGGGCAGGCTGGACGGCTTTTGAGGATGAGGCATATATTGATCTGGGTGCCTCAGACAACCGGGCAGAGGAGTGTTATTATGAGGTAGCTTTTTCAGGAAACGGCATTGAAGTGTTTGCGGTCAAAAGCTACAATCACGGGAAGGTGAAGTACAGCGTGGACGGCGGAGAGGAAACCCTGGTAGACCTGTACAATTTTTCACGTACAGATGTACAGTCTGTCTATAAGGTGAGTAATCTGGATGAGGGGGAGCATATCCTCAGAGCAGTTACACAGCCGCAGAAATCAGGAAGTGCCATTGTAAATCAGGTGTCCTTTGTGAAAGTGACACATGCTCCCTATGTAGCAGAGGACTTCACGCTGTCAGAGAGCAGCCTGGATATGACGGTCGGGCAGACCTTCCGGATTTCCTGTACTTATGAACCGTCCTATGCATCTTTGAGTGATCTGAAATATACAAGCTCAGATGGAAATGTGGCTTCTGTTTCCGATGAGGGAGTGATTTCTGCACAGAAGGCAGGAAATGCGGTCATCACGGTATCCAGTGCGGCAGCAAATCTTTCAAAAAGCATAGAGGTGCAGGTAAAGGAAGCAGTTCTTTCTCTTGGAGGAACGATCGTGGACAAAAACACCCAGTACACACAGGCGCGTTACGATGAGGTTTCTGTGAAAAGCAGAAGAAAGGGTGAGCTTACCGCCTGGGCAAACGATAAAGCCGTGAGTGAGCTGGTGCTTTTCTCTAAAGGAGGAAAGCTTGAAAATGTGGCGATTACGGCGAGTGACCTGAAATGCGGGATAGAGACGATTTCATCAGAACATGTAACGGCAACGTTCCTGAAAGCAACAAAAGCCTACACGGGAGGGTATCCGTCGGGAGGTGTTGTTCCGCCGGCAACGGAAACAAACAGAGCAGATTCCATGGATATTCTGTACCAGACGGATCCGGTCAATATCGGGTTTAACAGCCTTCAGCCTGTGTGGGTAGAGTTTGTCATCCCGAAGGGGACAAAGGCAGGTGTTTATACAGGCACGCTGTCTGTCTGTGCAGATGGTATCCCTGAACCGGTTGTTTTTACTTATGATGTGTATGTCCAGAATGCCAAACTTCCGGAGGATACGAGTCAGATGTTTGATATTGAACTCTGGCAGTATCCCTATACAAGTGCGGAATATTACGGCGTGGAGCCTTTCTCGGCAGAGCACCTGGAAATTATGAAGTCCTCGATGCTAAAGTATAAGGAGATCGGAGGGCATGCGATCACAGCTTCCATTGTGGAAGAGGCATGGAGCGGACAGACCTACAGTGCAAATGCAGTTCATTATCCTTCTATGGTAAAATGGACGAAGACAGGTGATACGTTCACATATGATTATACGGATTTTGACGCATGGGTTGAATTCAATAAATCCCTGGGACTGGGGGACAAGATCGTGCTCTACAGTGTTGCACCGTGGCACAATTCCTTTACCTACTGGGAAAATGGTGTACTGAAATATGAGGCATTTTCACCGGGCAGTGAGAGGTATACACAGGTCTGGGGGGATTTTCTTACAGATCTGGCAGAACATCTGATGGAAAAGGGATGGTTTGAGGAATCCTATATCGGTATTGACGAGCGCGGATTTAACTCTGCAGCATTTGATCTGATCGAGTCGATAAAAAATGATCATGGAGAGTCTTTAAAGACAGCAGGGGCGATGGACAGCTTCGTGGAGAAAAAGGCACTGGCCATGCGGGTGACGGATCTGAATGTGGGGGATACGGCTGCTGCGGCTCACGTATCGGATTTTGAACAGTTATTAAAGGAGAGAGAGGAAAAAGGACTCCGTACGACACTCTATTCCTGTACCGGACACAGACCCGGAAACTTCTCGCTGAGTGCACCGGTAGAAAGCTACTGGACCATCGTGAATGCGGGAAAGATGGGTACTGCAGGCTTTCTGAGATGGGCATATGATGCCTGGGTAGAGGATCCTCTCAGGGATACGACGCACCGTCTGTTTGAGCCGGGTGACTGTTTCCTGATCTATCCTGATGAAAAGACAGCTGCCAGCCCGGTCAGCAAGAGCTCTGTCCGTCTTGAACGGATGGCAGAGGGTGTGCGTGACATCAACAAGCTGATGCTGATCGCACAGGAGGCTCCTGCTCTGAAGGAAGATATTCAGAAGCTCTATGATGGTATCACGACAACGGCCAGGAGCGGTTCGGCGTTCCTGACAGAGGCACAGGTTTCGGCACTGGCTGAAGAAATGGATACATTTAAACAGGGAGTTGACGCCATTACTGAGAAATATATAAAGATCTGTAAAACTACAGATACGGAAGAACTGAATGCCAGGGTTGTAAGTGCGGACAGTATCACGAGGAAAGACTATACGGAGGAGAGCTGGAAGGCATTTCAGGAGGCGCTTAACGCAGCACGGGAGGTGCTCGCAAAGCCGGATAAGCTTCAGGCGGAAGTAGATACTGCTTTATATGTACTTGATCAGGCAATTGATGGATTGGTTTCATCACCGGAGAATGAGGAAAAACCGGATGGACCGGAGAAGGAGCCGGATGTGCCGGGAACAAAGCCGGATATGCCGGGAACAAAGCCGGATGATGGACAGACACCGGCTGCGCCTGAGAAGAAGCCGGGGAAAGTAAAGATTTCCGGCATTAAGAATCTTTCCGGAAGGAAACTGAGGCTGAAATGGAAAAAAGTGAACGGTGCAACCGGTTATGAAATCAGCCGTGCGACAAAGAAAAAAGGAAAATATATCATAATCGCACGGATTAAGAAGGGCAAAACCGTTCAGTACACAAACAGCAGATTGAAGAAAAACACAACGTATTATTACAGAGTACGTGCTTACCGCCAGGTGGGGAAAACAAAAGTGTACGGTCCGTATTCTTCAGTAAGAAGCCAGAAGGTAAGAAAATAGCAGTCCGCGCAGCAGGCGGATCCCTGATCCGGTGTTCTGGACAGTTAAAACATTTGCAGAAAAAGGGCATTTCCTAAAAACGGGAGATGCCCTTTTTCTGCTACAGTAACTATCTGAACGGTGTATTAACAGATAAAATGATATAATGGATTTCAAACAGCAGGCGTGTCTGTGACCTGCTGTTTGGAACTATTACGATTATGGGAGAAATGAGGGAGGGAACTCGGAATGGTTGCGATATTCAGGCGGCAGTCCCCGGCACGCATCATTGCTATGGGATTTGCACTGATGATTCTGCTGGGCTCTGTTTTGCTGCTTTTGCCCTGCAGTGTCCGGGAGGGGGTGGATTTACGCTATATTGATGCACTGTATACAGCAACGAGCGCGGTCTGTGTAACGGGACTGATCGCGGTAGATGCCGGAGATACCTTTACACCGCTGGGGCAATTCTTTCTTGCAATGCTGATACAGGCCGGCGGACTGGGGGTGACCTCCGTGGGCGCAGGCATTATACTTGCCATCGGAAAAAAAGTGAATCTGAAGGGCAGAAATCTGATCCGTGAAGCGATGAATCTCACATCAGCAAAGGGGATCATCAGGCTGATCCACAGGGTATTTGCGGTAACTGTCATCTTTGAGCTTTCAGGGGCGTTTTTAAGCTTTCTCGTGTTTGTGCAGGATTATCCTCCTGTCTGGGCACTTGGCATCAGTCTGTTTCATTCCGTTGCGGCATTTAACAACTCCGGATTTGATATTCTGGGGAATTACCAGAATCTGATCCCGTACCGGCAGGATGTTCTGCTGAATCTTGTGACCTGCGGACTTATTTTCTTCGGAGGAATCGGTTTTCTGGTCATAAGAGAGCTGTGGGAAACAAAATGCCGCTGGAAAAGACTGTCCATGCATGCAAAGGTAGTGTTGTCGGTCAGCGGAATTCTGATCCTGGCAGGAACGCTTCTGCTCCGTCTTACAGAGGAAGTCACATGGCTTGGTGCCTTTTTTCAAAGTGTGTCTGCAAGAACAGCCGGGTTTTCCACCTATCCGCTGGGAACCTTTTCCAAGTCGGGTCTGCTGGTTCTGGCGGTACTGATGTTTATCGGGGCTTCCCCGGGATCCACAGGCGGAGGGATCAAAACAAGTACATTTTTTGTGCTCCTGCGGGGAATCCGGTCTTCTGCTGCGAATCAGACGGAAAAAGCATTCCACTATGCGATACCCAGGGAAGCATTCCGAAAGGCCGCGGTCATTACTCTGCTGGCACTCGGGGTGGTGGTTGCCGGAACCTATCTTATGGGAATCTTTGAAAGTGAGCTGCCGCTGATGGATATTCTCTTTGAGGTGACCAGTGCCTTTGGAACGGTGGGGCTTTCCACAGGAATTACACCTGACCTTACGGATGCCAGTAAAATACTGTCAGTGATCATCATGTACATAGGAAGGCTGGGTCCGCTGACGATTGCTTCGCTGTGGCATTTCTCTAAGGGCGAACGTGTTAGATATCCGGAGGGCAATATCACGATCGGGTAAAACGATCAGTTGAGTGGAGGAAGTATGTTTCATAAAAACAAAATGGAAAAGACAACTTATGCGATCATAGGACTTGGGAGATTTGGCGGCGCCCTGGCGCTTGCTCTGGCCGAAAACGGGGGCGAACTCCTGGTGATCGACAGGGATGAAGAAAAAGTCCGTGACATCCGCGAATACACAGAGAATGCTTATGTGGTTCATTCACTTGATAAGAAGACACTGGCAGAGACAGGCATTCAGAACTGTGATGTGGCTATCGTATGTATCGGAGAGCATCTGGATACATCGATTCTTACGACACTGAACCTTGTTGGCATGGGAATCCCCAAGGTCATCGCAAAGGCAAACAGTGTGGAGCATGGGGAAATACTGGAAAAGCTGGGAGCAGAGGTGGTATATCCTGAAAAGGATATGGCGCTGCGGTTGGCGAGGAGGCTGGATACGGCAAATGTGCTTGATTTCATACAGCTCAGCGAAAAGATCAATATATCGAAGCTGCATATCCCTGACTGTATGGTGGGAAAAACCGTTCTTGATGTGGATTTCCGTTCAAAATTCGGAATGAATATTATTGTGATCGAAAACAGAGGGACGGTTATGGAGATGATCCATCCGGATTATGTGTTTCGAAAGGATGATATCCTTCTTCTTTCCGGAAGCAAGGAAGGCATGCAGCGTTTAAATGAATGGATTGAAAACATGACTGAAAGACGAAAGAGTATGAGGTGATGAGATGAACATTTTTGATTTTCTAACACTGATTGGCGGCTTATGCCTGTTTCTTTTCGGAATGAATGTGATGGGGGATTCTCTGGAGAGGAGAGCCGGAAACAGCCTGAAAACACTTCTTGGAAGGCTGACACAGAACAAAGCGGCAGGCTTTCTGACAGGTCTGGGAGTGACTTCGATCATCCAGAGTTCTTCTGCTACAACCGTTATGGTGGTCGGCTTTGTGAATTCAGGACTTATGACGCTGGGACAGGCGATCCATGTGATCATGGGAGCCAATGTGGGAACGACGGTAACGGCCTGGATCCTCAGCCTCGGGGGAATCTCCAGTGACAATCTGTTTATACAGCTTTTAAAGCCTACATCCTTTACACCGGTTCTTGCTCTGGTGGGGACTGCCATGCTGATGTTTGGAAAGACCAGTAAGAAGAAGGATACGGGAACGATTTTCCTGGGATTTGCAACGCTGATGTTCGGAATGGATACCATGACGGCAGCAGTATCCGGGCTGGCAGATGTGCCGGCATTTCAGAATATGTTCCTGATGTTCCGTAATCCTGTTCTGGGTGTACTCGTCGGAGCGGTGCTCACTGCGATCATCCAGTCAAGCTCTGCATCGGTAGGTATCCTGCAGGCTCTGGCAGTGACGGGGAAGGTTTCTTATGGAGCAGCGGTTCCCATCATTATGGGACAGAATATCGGAACCTGTATTACTGCCATCCTTTCCTCTTTTGGAACAAACAAGAATGCAAAGCGTGCCGCTGTTGTACATTTATCCTTCAATATCATAGGAACGATCATCTGGCTTACCGTGTTCAGTGTGCTCTCGGTCCTGTTCCGTCCGGCGCTGCTGGATGCACCGGCATCGCTTACCGGCATTGCCGTCGCCCATTCGGCATTTAATATTCTGTGTACGATCCTGCTGCTTCCGCTGTCCTCCATGCTTGAGAAGCTGGCGATCTTTATCGTCGCTGATACGGAGAGAAAAGAAGTGGTATCAGAGCTGGACGAAAGGCTTCTGGAGAATCCGCCGATCGCTCTGGACAGATGCAGCGCACTGGTAAATGAAATGGCTGAATTTACGACAGCTGCATTAAAGAAGAGTCTTAGAATGTTAGAGAAGCGGGAAATGTCACTTGCAGAGGAGATCCGTAAAGCAGAGGAGAAGGCGGATCACTATGAAGACATTCTGGGAACCTATCTGGTAAAACTGAGTGGTCATCAGATCAGTGACAGTGACAGCAGCACAGTTTCCAAGCTTCTGAAGGTGATTGGCGATTTTGAGAGGATTTCAGATCACAGTGTAAATGTGATGGAGTCGGCAGAAGAGCTTCACAGCAAAGCCATCCGGTTCAGCGGACAGGCCAAAAAGGAAATGGATATCCTGTGTGGTGCTGTGTCCGAGATCCTTGATCTGGCCTGCACTGCGTTTGAGAAGAAGGATCTGGAGACAGCGCGCAGAGTAGAGCCCCTGGAGGAAGTGATCGACGGGTTAAAGGAGAAAATGAGAAACAGCCATATCGCCCGTCTGAGGAGTGGAGAATGTTCTATAGAGGCAGGTTTTGTATGGGCGGATCTGCTGACAGACCTGGAAAGAACGGCTGATCACTGCTCCAATATTGCCGTATGTGTCATCGATGCGGAGGAACATAATATGAATGTCCATGAATCCCTGCGCAGTATGAAACAGGATCCTACATATTTTAAAGAGCAGTATGATGCATATGCGAAAAAATACAACATATCTACCGGGATAGACAACAAGAGGTTAGAGAAATAAATAGAAAAGCTCCTGCTGGCAGTTATGATTGCCTGCAGGGTTTTTTTAGGTTTACAAACCTTTCTGCTGCATTTATAATAAAGAAATCTGGATTATTTGCCGTGAGCTCGCTCGCCGAGGGCAAATGTTATAAATCAATAGGGTGAGAGCCCGACATGGGAAAAAGGAAAGTCCGGAAAAACACGGGATATCATGGAGGCAAAAAGCCTTTTGACTCCAACATCATGTGATTTCGGAATAATAGAAAGGAAAGTAGGGAAATATGAAGAAGAAAGCAGGAAAAATCGCGGCACTGCTCATGTTTGGAGCAATCTGTCTGGCAGGGTGTGCAAATAAAGAGCCTCTGCCGGAATCCTTTGACGAAGCCGTTGTGAAAGAAGAAGCAGAAAAGACTCTGGCATTTTTTAATGAAAGGGATTATCAGAGTATTATTGATATGGGTGATGAGAATATGAAGAACAGCACCACGGCGGAACAGTTCCGGGAGAGCTGCGATCCTCTTCTGGATGAAAAAGGGGAATTTAAAGAAGTCACCAAAATGCAGATCGTCGGAAATGAGGATAAAAAGAGCGGAATCAAATACGGTGGAGCCGTGATGACCGGTGAATATGAACAGGGGAAAATTGAATTCAGTGTTGCTTTCAATGAAGATATGGAGCTGGTACAGTTTCTTGTAAAATAGAGGGTTTCTTCGAATTCAGAGTCCATTCGCAAAATCGCCTCTCCTGGGCGTTCCTTTTGCTCATGCAGTCAAATGCTTTTGACCTCAACATCATAAAATTTGCCTCCGGTGAGAGGGCTCCCCAAGGCAAATATTTATAAATCTGCATGACTCTGTTTTATAACTCATGGAGGAAATAGAAAATGTCAGTTGAATTTCAGATGTTAGATATTATTCAGGAATTACGAACTCCCTTCCTGGATGTTGCCATGATGACAATATCCGGGCTTGGAAATGCGGGATTTCTATGGATTCTCATGTCGTTGTTTCTTATCATTCGAAAAAAGACTCGCAGAGCAGGTGTGATTCTCCTGCTGGCTCTCTGCATGGACGCCCTTCTGTGCAATGTTCTGTTAAAACCGCTGGTGGCCAGGGTGCGTCCCTGTGACGTTAATACAGCAGTGGAGCTGCTGATTCCGCATCCGACAGACAAGTCCTTTCCTTCGGGACATACGGCTGCTTCCTTTGCGGCTGTAGCTGCTTTATATTTCTCAGGAGAAAAGAGACTCTGGAAAGTATCTCTGGCTCTTGCTGTGTGGATGGCTTTCTCGCGGATGTATCTCTATGTACATTATCCCACGGATGTGCTGGGGGGAGCAGCAGTGGGAGGTCTGTCGGGATACGGCGCATTTCTGGGGATAAGATATCTGGAACGGCTTCGAAAAAGTGAATAACACGGTGAAAGGCGGCATATACTTTCACAGGAAGAAAGTATGAATGGAGAAAAATGCCATGAACACATTTAAACCGTCCGTTATTCTGAAATCGCTGCTGTTATCCTACATAGTCACAGCACTGCTGCTGCTTCTGCTTACTTTTTTACTCTTTCAGTTTGAGCTCGATGAGGGGAAGGTGTCGGTGGGAATTGTTATCACCTACCTTCTTTCCTGTTTTCTGGGCGGATTTCTGGCAGGTAAGAAATACGGGAACAGAAAGTTTCTGTGGGGGCTGGTGACAGGAGGCATTTATTTTGCAGTTCTGCTTGTACTGTCCCTGGCAGTGAAACACGGAGTTCAGGCGCAGCCGCTTCAGATATTCACAACACTGCTGGTCTGTGCGGGGAGCGGGATGCTGGGCGGTATGGTGTCATAAGAGTATTTTGAAAGTTACAGGTTACTATTCATACGTCAGCCAGTTCGAGTTGTTCATTCCGGTTCTGGATTTTTTTAGATGTATATGATATGATACGGGTAGCAGTCACTTTAAATACGTTTTTAAAGTGGCTCATACCGGGATCAAAAGGTCATGTGTTTCATGTTGGCATGAAAGAATACTTCTGAACCTGTAAAACATTAGTTTTGAAAAGCTATGGTACAAGTCGTGTCATTTCAGACAGGAAATTCCAATGAATAGTAATACCCCGATAAAATCCATTGCTTCAGATGGGTTGTATTTTGACGGGATCATTGATTAAAAATGGAAGAAGATGCTGCTGCATGAGCAAAAAGAAAGCCTCGCAGAGGCGATTTTGCAAGTGGAGTCTGAATAGTTAGTAAAATATGAGATAGTGAGTGGATTTACATGGAAAAAGAAAGGACTGTACAGAGTATGACGAGAGAAAAATATGAGGCATTGTCTGTAACTGTGCTCAAAGAATTAGCGAAATCACGGGGATTGAAGAATGTTTCAGCTCTGAAAAAGAATGAGGTGATCGAACGGATGCTGGAGGAGGATGCAAGGGAGGCCAGAGAGTCTGCCCGTGAGCAGGAAGAAAAGATATCCGGCGAAGAGAGTGTGCAGCCGAAACAGGAAAATATGAATAACGCTGAGAATACAGACCAGTCGGCAGGCAGGGAACGGCAGATTCCTCAGAATAATGAGCGAAGATATAACAGAAATTCAGAGGATGCTCCATCCGCAGATCTGGCAGATCTTGACAGTGGTATCCGGGCAGAAGGAATTCTGGAGGTAATGCCTGACGGCTATGGTTTTATCCGCTGTGCAAATTATCTTCCGGGTGAAAATGATGTTTATGTTTCGCCCTCACAGATTCGCAGGTTTCGTCTGAAGACAGGCGATATTATCACAGGAAATACCAGGATCAAAACGCAGCAGGAGAAATTCAGTGCGCTGCTTTATCTGAAAACCATTAATGGAAGGACGCCGGCCGAGGCATCCAGGCGTTATAATTTTGAGGATATGACCCCGATTTTCCCGAATGAACGGATGCGGATGGAAAGAGAGGAAAAGGGAGTGGCCATGCGGATCGTGGACATGGTTTCTCCGATCGGAAAGGGACAGCGTGGAATGATCGTGTCTCCTCCGAAGGCAGGTAAGACAACTCTTCTTAAAGATATAGCAAAATCAATTCTGAGAAATGATAAAAATATGCATCTGATCATTCTTCTGATCGATGAGCGTCCGGAGGAGGTAACCGATATCAAGGAGGCGATCGTTGGAGAGAATGTTGAAGTGATCTATTCTACCTTTGATGAGCTTCCGGAGCATCACAAGCGGGTTTCGGAGATGGTGATCGAGCGGGCGAAGCGTCTGGTAGAGCACAGGGAAGATGTGACGATCCTGCTCGACAGTATCACGCGTCTGGCAAGAGCCTACAACCTGACGGTTCCGCCCAGTGGAAGAACGCTTTCGGGAGGTCTTGATCCGGCTGCTCTGCATATGCCGAAGCGCTTCTTTGGCGCCGCCAGAAATATGCGTGAGGGCGGCAGCCTGACCATCCTGGCCACGGCCCTGGTGGACACGGGAAGCAAGATGGACGATGTGGTATATGAGGAGTTTAAAGGAACCGGAAATATGGAGCTGGTACTGGATCGCAAGCTTTCTGAGAAGCGGGTATTCCCTGCGATCGATATTCAGAAATCGGGCACACGAAGAGAGGATCTGCTGCTTGACCGGGAAGAGCAGGAGGCTGCCTATATCATGCGAAAGGCATTAAACGGAATGAAATCCGATGAGGCGGTGGAGAATATCCTGAACATGTTCGTCCACACCAGAAACAACCGTGAATTTGTTCAGACAGTGATAAAGAAAAAGTACATTTGATCTGCAAAAGGAAAGCCTCGCAGAGGCGATTTTGCGAATGGACTCTGAACAGTAATAAAACAGAGTTATGCAGATTTATAAATATTTGCCTTGGGGAGCCCTCACACCAAAGGCAAATTCAGGACTGGGAGGCGCTTTATTATGATGAAAGCCCAGCTTGCAGCCTATGAGCTGTTGTTGGATATGCTGAAAGGGAAAACAGGACATTTAAGCCGTACGACTTTTGTGCCGCAGAAGCCGGCATTTCACAGGGAAGAGCCAAAAGAACAGACATTTCCCCGGTGTACTCCGGAGGAACAGGGAATTTCCTCCCGCTATCTTGCGGCTTTTCTTCAGGAAGTGGCAGAGAAAAAGGAGACGGATATCCACCAGATCATGATTCTCAGAAACGGCTATGTGATCGGGGAATACAGCTTTGCGCCTTACCAGACAGGAGTATGGCACATCGAGCATTCTCTTTGTAAAAGCATCACAGGAATGGCCATCGGTCTGCTGATTGCAGAAGGAAAGCTGAATCTGGATGATAAGATCGGGAAAATCTTCTCAAAGAGAAGTCTTTTAGGAAATCTGAGGGAAAAGAATATCACAGTAGAGCATCTGCTCACCATGACCAGCGGTGTGTCTTTTAATGAAATCGGAATCGTGTCGGGTGATGACTGGGTGAAATCCTTTCTGGATGCTCCGGTCAGCTTTGCCCCCGGAACGAAATTTGAATACAACAGTATGAACAGCTATATGCTTTCTGCAATCGTTACAGAGATCACGGGAGAGACGATGGCTGACTATCTGACGCCAAGGCTGTTTGAACCTCTGGGAATCCGCAATTTCTTCTGGGAGACCTGCCCGAAAGGAATCACGAAGGGCGGCTGGGGGCTTTTTATGTGCCAGGAGGATGCGGCTAAGCTGGGGCAGCTCTATCTGGATAAAGGAAATTGGAAAGGGCAGCAGATCATTCCTCAGGAATGGGTGGAAAGATCGGTGTCGAAGCTGGCAGATACGCCCCCTGAAATGGGAGAAAACGGGTACGGATATCAGATCTGGCGGGGCAGAAGAGAGGGCAGCTTTAATTTTAACGGGATGCTGGGGCAAAACGTGGTGGTCTATCCCGATCTGCGAATGGTAATCGTACTCAATGCGGGCAGCAATGAATTGTTTCAGAACTGTATTCTGCTGAATATCGTACGAAACTATTTTGACCGGAGGCAGACCGGACGATCAGAGGACGGTGAGCCGCTCTTTCAGGTATTCACGCCTGCTGATAAGCTTCCGCCGGATCCTGTGGCCCGGCGTTACCTGTACGAGACAGCGGTGCGGTTGTCTCAGGGAGGAACGGAGAAACCGCCGATCACATGGGGCGGATGGAAGAAGAACAGGAAGAGTGGACGGAAACAGCAGACAACTAAGATGACAGAACGTATGATGCAGTCCGTAAATGGAAAGGACTATGAACTTGAGGTACAGCAGGCGGGGGTGCTGCCGCTGATCATACAGGTGTTCCACAATAATTTCACAGACGGAATCCGTCAGGTGGGGTTTCGGATCGAGGAACAGAAAAACTGGCTGCTTCTGTGGGAAGGAGATGAGCTGCAAAAGCTTGAGATCGGTTTCCGGACAGCTGCCGTCTCTGAGGTTACGGTACACGGAGAGACCTATCTTGCAGCGGTAAAAGGGGAATTTGCCAGAGATGAGGAGGATGTGCCGGTTCTGAAGCTGGATATTGCTTTTCTTGAAGAAGCGGCGAGAAGAAAGATAAAAATATTCTTCCGGGGAGAGAACGACGTAAAGATATGCTTTGATGAGACACCCGGAAAAAATCTGATCATGGAAGGACTGGAAGGGCTTCTGCAGGCGGCATCGGAGAAATCCTTCCTGCGAAATCTGATGGAGTTTGGAAACCTTTCGCTGCCGGAGCTTCTGGTGGATCACACGATACGGCCTGTGATTATGGGCAAACGGAAGATGGAAGAGGGTCAGAGGCTACAGAGGCCAGACCTGCTCTTTTTTCAGACGTTTGGAGGCGAAATAGGCGCACAGTCCTGTGAAGGATCCTGTGATGATGGCGCTGACCGTCAGTGCAGGCAGATAGGCGAGGATGCTTAAAGACTGCAGAACGGCCATGGCAATTACGATCTGCCCCAGATTGTGGAAAAGAGCACCAATGATGCTGATAAATACGATGTATTTTCGGCCGAGAAGTCGAAAAAGCAATGCCATGGCAAGAAAACAGAAAATGCCTCCGCACAGACTGTAGGCAAAGGACATCATATGCCCGGCGACCATACTGGCAATCGTAATGCGAAGCAACAGTACTGTGAGAGCATCCCGGGGTGTGGCATAGTTAAGAAGCCAGAGTGTGACGATATTTGCAAGCCCCAGCTTGATGCCCGGTACGGGAGCCAGCCCGGGGAGCAGAGATTCAACGATAAAGATCGTAAGGGCTATGGTCGTATACATAGCCAGAATAGTCATTCGTTTAATGTTCATGGATACCTCCGGTTTCTTTTCCTGTGTAGTTGATCTGATCATGGGCGTGCTCCTCATGAATGAGAGGATCTGCTGTTCTAACCGGCGATGGCATCCAGATCGCTGCTGCCGCCTGAGATTTTGATCAGAAGCCTGTGGGGAAGGCAGCTGATGGGGTGTGAGCTGTCGGAAATCATCCCCATCTTCTGGCAGATCTTGTCCGGGCAGTCGGCATCTGAGACACCGATCCTTCCGGGTTCTACGTAGATTGTATTGTATCCGCCGCCTGCTGATTCGATCGTGAAGCTGTAAGGCTCCGATATATGGGAAAGATCGATCTGCCGGATCAGTTCACCGTCCTGATAGATCAGGGCAACCGTACCGGGAACGGCATGAAAATGCTGCCAGAGCAGTGCACCGGCCGATAGACAGAGCAACAGGAGAATGCCTGTGGTGAGAAGGACGGTTTTTTTATTTTTCAATTCATGCATTGTGAAATCCTTTCAGGGATAAAAAAGTTTTGAGAAATTACATGATTACTCTTTGAGTATAGAACAGGAAACTTAATGTGTCAAATATCAGACATCTAAGAGAAAGAGGAATGTTTATGATTTACGGAATATGGGATGTTCTGTCACCCGTTTTTTTCTATATGATTTTGTCCAATATCATGGTGTTTTTGTCTGGCAACAGGCTGGATGCGGCATCTCTTACAACAGTGACAGCGGTCGTGACACTTCCGGGACTTGTGTGGATGTACCGGAAGGACAGAAGGGAGGCACCGGAACAGAAGAATCAGATTCCATGGTGGGTATATCCTTTTGTGGCGGTAAGCGGTGTTGTACTGAACATTTTGCTTACGGTTGTGCTGAATCATTTTGCAGTGACGGAGCATTTTTCAAATGCCGCCCAGGAAGGACTGCTCGCCAGTGATATCGCCGCCCAGATTCTGGGACTGGGCATTCTTGTCCCCGTTATGGAGGAATTTTTGTTCAGAGGGCTGTTTTACAGAAGGCTGAAAAAATACATTCCCGTATGGGCGGCAGTCCTTCTGGGGGCGGCAGTCTTTGCCCTGTATCACGGAAACATGGTGCAGATTCTCTTTGCCTTCCCCATGGGTCTGGTCATGCTCCTGGCCTATGAGAAGTGGGATTCCCTGGCAGTGCCGGTCATTTTTCATATGGCAGTGAACCTGAGTACAGTGATCATATCCATAATATGAGTTGCCCGACAAATGAATCTTTTATGTGCTGTTTCATACTGAACAACAGATAGAACTCTGGATTCTGGTATTTTTATATGCCTTTTTCAGATGATGTTGGGGGCAAAAGGTCATGATTTTCATGCTTGCATGTAAAATTGACGTAATGCTCATGCGTCAGGCAACTCATTGCATGACTCAAAGATTAAGCAGACATAAATATCTGAAAACATAAAAGATAATAATAAATTATCAAATAAACAGACAACTATCCAAAAAGTTTCTCTTTACATCCGGGAAAAATGGGTGTATAGTAACACACAAACACAGCTGTCTGTTGTGGAAAAACAATTACAACAAAAAAGAGAAAGGGTTGGGCGTATGGATATGAAAGACAGAGCGCCGCAGGCTCAGACCCCCGGATTATATCGCCCGGAATTTGAGCACGATAACTGTGGTATTGGTGCAGTGGTCAACATCAGGGGAATCAAAACCCACGCAACCGTTGAAAACGCACTGCGAATCGTAGAAAATCTTGAACATAGAGCTGGCAAAGATGCCGAAGGGAAAACAGGTGACGGTGTAGGAATTCTGTTACAGATTTCACACAAGTTCTTTTCGAAAACCTGTAAGACCCTCGGCATCTTTTTAGGTTCAGAGAGAGAATATGGAATCGGTATGTTCTTCTTTCCACAGGATGAGCTGAAGCGCAATCAGGCAAAGAAGATGTTTGAGATCATTGTGGAGAAGGAGGGACTGGATTTCCTGGGATGGAGAGAGGTTCCTACCGTACCGTCCGTACTGGGTCACAAAGCCCTGGAAAAAATGCCGTGCATCATGCAGGGATTTGTAAAGAAACCGAAGGACGTGGCAGCAGGGCTGGATTTTGACAGGAAGCTTTATGTGGTACGACGTGTCTTTGAGCAGAGTGTGGAGGATACCTATGTGGCATCCCTTTCCAGCCGTACCATCGTATACAAGGGAATGTTCCTGGTAGGACAGCTGCGTACCTTCTTTAAGGATCTGCAGAGTCCGGATTATGAGTCAGCAATCGCCACCGTCCACTCCAGATTCAGTACCAATACAAATCCGAGCTGGGAGAGAGCGCATCCGAACCGGCTGATCGTACATAACGGTGAGATCAACACCATCCGCGGAAATGCGGACAAGATGCTGGCACGTGAGGAGACCATGTCCAGTGAATATTTCAACCGTGAGCTCCATAAGGTGCTTCCGGTAGTCAATGCCGCAGGCTCCGATTCCGCTATGCTGGATAATACGCTGGAGTTCCTGATGATGAGCGGCATGGATCTGCCTCTGGCCGTGATGATCACCATTCCGGAGCCATGGGCAAACAATGATACGATGAATCAGGAAAAGAAGGATTTCTATCAGTATTATGCAACTATGATGGAGCCCTGGGACGGACCTGCCTCCATCGTCTTCAGTGACGGAGATCTGATCGGTGCCGTGCTCGACCGGAACGGTCTGAGACCATCCAGGTATTATATTACAGATGACGGTTATCTGATCCTGTCTTCGGAGGTAGGCGTACTGGATATTGATCCACGGAAGATTGCCCAGAAGGAAAGGCTGCATCCGGGCAAGATGCTGCTGGTGGATACGGTGCAGGGACGTGTGATCGATGATGACGAATTGAAAGAAAAATATGCCGTCAGCCAGCCGTACGGCGAGTGGCTGGACCGCTATCTTGTAAAGCTTTCGGATCTGAAGATTCCAAATATCCGGGTACAGGAGTACACGGATGAGGAGCTGGCAAGGCTGCAGAAGGCCTTTGGATATACATATGAGGAATACCGGACATCCATCCGGAACATGGCACTGAATGGTGCAGAAGGCATCAGCGCCATGGGTATCGATACACCGCTGGCTGTACTTTCCGATGAACATCAGCCTCTGTTTAATTACTTTAAACAGCTGTTTGCCCAGGTGACGAACCCGCCGATCGATGCGATCCGTGAGGAAGTTGTTACCTCTACGACCGTCTATGTAGGAAAAGATGGGAACCTGCTCAATGAGCAGCCGGTCAACTGCCAGGTGCTCAAGATCGAGCATCCGATCCTGACAAATACGGATATGCTGAAGATTAAAAATATGAAGGTAGACGGTTTCAAGGTTGTGGAAGTGCCGATCACCTACTATAAGAATACAAAGCTTGAGAGGGCCATCGAGCACCTGTTTGTGGAAGTGGACAGAGTGCACAGGGACGGTGCCAACATCCTGATCCTGACAGACCGGGGTGTGGATGAGAATCATGTGCCGATTCCTTCCCTGCTGGCTGTCTCTGCCGTACATCAGCATCTGGTCAAGACCAAAAAGAGAACCTCTCTTGCCATTGTCCTGGAATCCGGAGAGCCGAGAGAAGTACATCATTTTGCGACTCTGCTGGGCTATGGTGCCTGTGCCATCAATCCGTATCTGGCGCTTGAGACCATACGGCAGCAGGTGAACTGCGGCATGCTGGATAAGGATTACTATGCGGCAGTCGATGATTACAATTCAGCCGTGCTTCACGGAATTGTAAAGATCGCTTCCAAGATGGGTATTTCCACCATTCAGTCTTATCAGGGCTCCCAGATCTTTGAGGCGATCGGTATCGATAAGAGTGTGATCGATAAATACTTCACGAATACCGTCAGCCGGGTGGGAGGCATCACACTGGATGATATCGCAAAAGAGGCAGATGCGCTCCATACGGAGGCTTTTGATCCTCTGGGGCTGAACATGGATCTGACGCTGGACAGTGTAGGACGCCACAAAATGAGAAGCGCAGGGGAAGCGCACAGATACAATCCCCAGACCATCCATATGCTGCAGCAGTCCACCTGGCGCGGCGACTATCAGATGTTTAAGGAATACACAAAGATGGTGGATAAGGAAACGTCCGGCTATTTAAGAAGCCTGATGGACTTCAATTATCTGAAAGAGGGTGTTCCGCTGGAAGAGGTGGAAAGTGTAGATTCCATTGTCACAAGATTCAAGACGGGAGCCATGTCCTACGGTTCCATTTCCCAGGAGGCTCACGAGACACTGGCAATTGCCATGAATAAGCTGCATGGAAAATCAAACAGCGGCGAGGGCGGTGAGAGCCTGGAGCGTCTGACACCGGGCGCAGACGGACTGAACCGGTGTTCGGCCATCAAGCAGGTGGCATCGGGACGTTTCGGTGTGACCTCCAGATATCTGGTCAGCGCACAGGAAATCCAGATCAAGATGGCACAGGGAGCAAAACCCGGAGAGGGAGGACATCTGCCGTCAGGAAAAGTATATCCGTGGATCGCCAAGACGAGACATTCCACACCGGGAGTAGGTCTGATCTCTCCGCCGCCTCACCATGATATTTACTCCATCGAGGATCTGGCACAGCTGATCTACGATCTGAAGAATTCCAATAAGAATGCCCGGATTTCTGTAAAGCTGGTATCCGAGGCAGGCGTAGGAACCGTAGCGGCAGGTGTGGCCAAAGCGGGAGCACAGGTCATCCTGATCTCCGGATATGACGGAGGTACGGGTGCGGCACCGAGAAGCTCCATCCACAATGCCGGACTTCCCTGGGAGTTGGGACTGGCAGAGACCCATCAGACGCTGATCATGAACGGGCTGAGAAATAAAGTACGTATCGAGACAGACGGTAAGCTTATGAGCGGACGGGATGTGGCGATCGCAGCCATGCTGGGTGCAGAAGAATTCGGCTTTGCCACAGCTCCGCTGGTAACCATGGGCTGTGTGATGATGAGAGTCTGCAACCTGGATACCTGTCCGGTAGGTGTGGCTACCCAGAACCCGGAGCTTCGCAAACGCTTCCGCGGCAAACCGGAATATGTCATCAATTTCATGCGTTTCATCGCAGAGGAATTAAGGGAATACATGGCACGTCTTGGCGTCCGTACTGTGGACGAGCTGGTGGGACGTACCGATCTGCTGAAGAGAAAGGATCATATAGAGACATTGCACGGAAACCGCGTGGATTTAAGCGCGATCCTGAACAATCCTTATTCTGCACTGGAGAATAAGGTAACCTTTGACCCGGCACAGGTCTATGACTTCCAGCTGGAGAAGACAGCCGATGAGCGTATTCTGATGAAGAAGCTAAGAGGTGCTCTGGAGAAGAAACAGAAGAGAAGCATTGAAGTGGATGTAAAAAATACAGACCGGGCGTTTGGTACGATCTTCGGTTCGGAAATCACCAGGATGTACGGGGACACACTGGAAGAGGATACCTATACCGTAAAATGTAACGGTGCAGGAGGACAGAGCTTCGGAGCCTTTATTCCGAAGGGACTGACCCTGGAGCTGGTGGGTGACAGCAATGATTACTTTGGAAAGGGTCTTTCCGGAGGAAAGCTGATCGTATACCCGCCGAAGGGAATCAAGTATAAAGAGGATGAAAATATCATTGTCGGAAACGTGGCTCTCTACGGAGCGACCAGCGGTAAGGCATACATCAACGGTGTGGCCGGTGAACGTTTCTGTGTCAGAAATTCCGGTGCCATTGCGGTAGTTGAAGGCGTGGGCGACCACGGATGTGAGTACATGACCGGCGGACGTGCCGTTGTCCTTGGAAAAACAGGCAAGAACTTTGCCGCAGGCATGAGTGGTGGAATCGCCTATGTGCTGGACGAGGACAATGACCTGTACACGAAAGTAAATAAACAGATGGTTTCCATCGATAAGCTGACGAATAAATACGATGTGCTGGAGTTAAAAGAGATGATCAAGGATCATGTGGCATATACCAATTCTGCCAAAGGAAAGGAGATCCTTGAAAACTTCGGAGAGTATCTGCCGAAATTCAAGAAGATCATTCCTCATGATTACAACCGCATGCTTATGGCCATTGTCCAGATGGAAGAGAAGGGCTTAAGCAGCGAACAGGCACAGATTGAAGCATTTTACGCAAATAAGAGAGGATAGGAGGGCAGAAAGATGGGAAAACCAACAGGATTTTTAGATTACGAGAGACAGAACAGCGAGACCATCCCGCCAAAGAAAAGAATCCAGAACTTTAAAGAATTCCATGTCCCCCTGTCTCTGGAAAAGCAGAGGCTCCAGGGCGCCAGATGTATGGCCTGCGGTGTACCGTTCTGTCAGTTCGGACAGATGATCGGAGGCATGGCCTCCGGATGTCCGCTGAATAATCTGGTGCCGGAGTGGAATGACCTGGTATACAACGGAAAATGGGAGATTGCATACAAGAGACTGATGAAAACCAATTGCTTCCCGGAGTTCACCTCCAGGGTATGTCCTGCACTGTGTGAGGCGGCATGCACCTGTAACTTAAATGGTGCTCCTGTTTCTACGAAGGAGAATGAGCATGCGATCATCGAAAATGCTTTTGAAAAAGGACTGGTGGTGCCGCATCCTCCGAAGGTGCGTACCGGAAAGAAGGTGGCTGTCGTCGGCAGCGGGCCTTCCGGACTGGCTGCGGCGATGCAGCTGAACTCCAGAGGACACAAGGTAACGGTATTTGAGAGAAGAGACCGCATCGGAGGCCTGCTCCGCTACGGAATTCCGAACATGAAGCTGGAAAAAGAAGTCATCGACCGGAGGATCGCCATTATGGAGGCAGAGGGCATTGAGTTTGTCACCAATGCCAATGTGGGCGAGGACATTAAGGCTGCGCAGCTTCTGAAGGACTATGACCGGGTGGTGCTGGCATGCGGCGCTTCCAATCCAAGAGATATCAAGGTCCCGGGGCGGGAGGCTTCCGGAATCTACTTTGCGGTAGATTTCCTGACAGCCACCACCAAAAGCCTTCTGGACAGTAATTTTGCAGACAATCAGTTTATCCCGGCAAAGGGAAAGAAGGTCATGGTCATCGGAGGCGGTGACACCGGAAATGACTGTGTGGGAACATCCATCCGTCTGGGCGCGGCTTCTGTGCTCCAGCTGGAAATGATGCCGAAGGCACCGGATACCCGCACACCGAACAACCCGTGGCCGGAGTGGCCGAGAGTCTGCAAGACAGATTACGGCCAGGAGGAGGCCATCGCTGTGTTTGGTCATGATCCCAGAGTCTACCAGACCACCGTCACCGAATTTATCAAGAATAAAAAGGGTGAGGTGTGTCAGGCGAAGCTTGTGAAGCTTCAGGGAAAGAAGGATGAAAAGACAGGACGCATGATGATGGTTCCGGTAGAGGGGAGCGAATATGTGGTAGATGTGGATCTTGTGCTCATCGCTGCAGGATTCCTGGGCTCCCAGAAATACGTGACGGATGCGTTCAAGGTGGAAGTAGACGGCAGGACAAACGTAAAGACCGAGCCCGGTCAGTATCAGACCTCCGTACCGAATGTCTTTACCGCAGGCGACATGCACAGAGGACAGTCCCTCGTCGTATGGGCCATCCGGGAAGGACGGGAGGCAGCGAAGGCTGTAGACAGATCATTAATGGGATATACGAATTTATAAAAAATACCCGGCAGGAATGCCGGGTATTTTTAGCTAATCACGCCCGGCGCACAAAGTGTGCAGGCCCCTCATGAGTGAGGGGGTGGGGAGCTGAGGCGGGCTTGCCCACTTTGTTCTTTCATATTCAGAAGATTTTCACAGAATCTTAAGGTGTTTTCACGGCAAAATGTGTTATAGTATCATCAAACCGGTACGGATTACGAGGGAGTGTGCCGGTTCTGTGCAGCTGTGGAGTTACGGAACAGTTACATTTATGATGGGAGAGGCCATTGGTAATAAGGGGTGATATATTATGATAATCAAGCAGCATATTCAGTTTTTATCGAATGATCATATTACGCTGATTCATGGAGTAAAATGGGTGCCGGACGGGGAGATCAGGGCGATTTTACAGATTTCACACGGAATGGTGGAATTTGTGGAACGATATGAAGATTTCGCCGTTTATCTGGCAGAAAGAGGCATTATGGTGGTGGGAAATGACCATCTGGGCCATGGAGAATCCATACGTTCGAAAGAGGATTATGGTTATTTTGCAAAGGAAAACGGAAACTGTGTGCTGGTGCGTGATCTGCACCGGCTGAGGAAAATGATACAGGAGGATTATCCGAAGGTGCCATACTTTCTGTTGGGGCACAGTATGGGGTCCTTCCTGGCAAGGCAGTATCTCTGCTGTTATGGAAAAGGACTGGCCGGAGCAGTCATTATGGGGACCGGCTGGCAGGCACCGGGAACTTTGAAGCTTGGAATGGCACTCTGTAAGGGAATGGCAAAGGTGAAGGGATGGCGTTACCGCAGCAGGCTGATCGACCGGATGGCATTTGGAGGATATAACCGGGGGATCCGGAAACCACGCACAGAAAAGGACTGGCTTACCAAGGATGAGAAGATCGTAGATGCCTATCTGGCAGATGAGAGGAGCGGATTTTGTTTTACTCTGAATGCATATTATAATATGTTTCTGGGAATGTACAAACTCACAAATGAGAACTATCTGTCCAGAATGCCGAAGAAGCTGCCGGTGCTTTTTGTGGCCGGAGGCGATGACCCGGTAGGAAGCTGCGGCAAAGGTGTGATGAAGGTATACAATCAGTTTAAGAAACTGGATATGAGAAATGTCAAATGCAGGCTTTATCCGGGCGACAGGCATGAGATCTTAAATGAGACAGACAGAGAAAAGGTGTATACAGACATCAGTACCTGGATCGAGGAATGTCTGGAAGCATGCAAAGGATGAGCAAAGGAGGAGAAGATGAGGAAAACACGGATTTTGACAGCAGTACTGGCGGGCAGCCTGTTTCTGACATCGGGTATGACAGCGCTGGCAGACAGAGTGGATGCCGTGCTGGATAAGCCCTATGTAGCACTGGGAGCGGATCTGAATCCCTCTGAGAGAGAAAAGGTGCTGGGTCTTCTGGGAGTGACGGAGGAAGATCTGAAGGGATATGATGTGATTACGGTAACGAATGCAGATGAACATAAATATCTGGATTCCTACCTGGAAGCCAGTGTCATCGGGAGCAGGGCGCTTTCTTCTGTTATGGTAGTGGGAAAAGAGACAGGAAACGGTATCAATGTAAATACGAGTAATATTTCCTACTGTACGCCGGGAATGTACCGGAATGCGCTGATCACAGCGGGCGTGGAGGATGCGGATATTACCGTGGCAGGACCTTTTTCCATATCGGGAACAGCTGCTCTGGTGGGAGCGATCAAGGCTTATGAGACCATGACCGGTGAAGAGGTATCGGAGGAAAGCCTGGATGCGGCCAATAACGAGCTGGTGATCACAGGAGAGATCGTAGAAAGTGTCGGGGACGCCGATAAGGTGGAAGAGCTGATCGCACTGGTAAAGCAGGAGGTTGCACAGGGAGAGATCAGCAGCAGGGAGGATATCGCACGTCTGGTGGATCAGGCGGTTGAGGAGCTGGAGGTGCAGCTTACCGATGAGGACAGGGAAAAGATCGTAGGCCTTATGGATAAGATTGAAGGACTGGATCTGAATGTAGATGCCATCAAGCAGCAGGCGCAGGATCTTTACGAGAAGCTGGATCACCTGGATTTCCAGTTTGATAAAGAAAGTGTTGGAAATTTTCTGACCAGGATCGTTGACGCGATTGTCGGATTCTTCCGGAATCTTTTTCAGTAATGAGTACGAACCATTCAGAGCGGAAATAAAATCACTCAGGATTTTCTGTGAAACAGAATATCCGAAGTAATAAAGGCACTCAGTTTACACTGAGTGCCTTTGCAGATTATACCAGGGATCATTGTATCTCAGAATCTGTGGCTTCTTCGTCCAGTTCCCATTCATTTTCCTCTTCTTTTGGAATATATTGATCATAAATCCGGACAAACATGGTGGAATTTATGAATGCTGTCAATGAAAATCCCAGGAACAGCCAGACAAGAGCACCAAACAGCATGACCAGTCCATAGTTGAGTGTCAGAAACATGGGGATAAAGGTCACAGCCAGGATCAGCACAGTATATGGAAAATGACGGATGGCCATCAAGAGGGAGTTTTTAAAGGTGTTCTTTATGGTATTGTCAAATTTTGAGAGCAGCGGAAATATGTAAGCAAATATCATCCCGTCGATCAGGAGGATAAAGTATAATCCTATGGAAACAATTCTCAGGATTCCGGTGTCCCCTGCCTGCCCCATGATACGGAAATCCATCCAGAGAACAATACTCACTGCCAGAAGGATCAGCCAGATCACCGTGCTCTGTTTCAGATTCTGTTTAAAAGATTTAAAGAAGCTGCGAAAGAGATAGGATTCCTCGTTTCGCACCATTTTCAGTGTTACATAATACATGGCGGTAATAGATGCGCCAATGGTGACGATGGGAATACAGCAGATGATAAAAAGGAGATTCAGCAGAATCAGATCAGCCAGCTTTCCCATAAAAGTAAAGAATTTATTGTCCATATTAAAAATTCGATCCATCATAACTTGTACCCATTGATATTCCTGTTACTGTTTGCTTCATGACCAGCAACTGTTTTCCCTTTCTCATAGTGTATGATGATCCTGAAAACATTCCGTGCAAAAAGGATCACATTTTATCAGGTCAGGATATACTGCCCATATACTGTATTATAAAGGGTGGATGATGAAAAAGCAAATAAAGAAATCATAAACATTGAAAAAGAAGGGGATTGTGCTATACTATCCCTATATTCAAGTATGTCCCGGCGTACTTGCTGCGAGCAGGTATTTACTTTTCCGCGTTAGCCGGTTCTAGTATGATTCACCCTAAATAACACTATGTTTCGCTGGTCTGCTTTCCCGATAGCACAGTTGTAAAAGCCTCAGCGTAGCCCGCTACGCCTGCGTTTTTACAACTGCACTCTCGAAAAAGCATCCTCACCGAAACAGTACGGTATTTAGGGTGGATCATACTAGGTGTTTTTGCAGGTATTTTGCTGGTATAGAAAGCAGCACAGCCACGTATAGATAAAGTAATATGGTAGCAGGTGGTATCTGGTGAAGGGAAAAGGAATTCTGATTGTGATCGCGGTGATTGTGATCGCGGGCTGCGGGCATCTGCTGTATGGCAGAGCCTCTGAGAGGACATCTGAAGAGATCCGGCCGAAGATTGCGCTGACCTTCGATGACGGGCCTCATCCTGTGTATACGCCAAAGCTTTTGGACGGGTTGAGAGATAGACAGGTGAAAGCAACTTTTTTTGTGGTGGGAAAAAATATTGAGGGACATGAGGAGATCATCGAGCGCATGGATGCGGAGGGGCATCTGATCGGAAATCATACCTATGACCATGTAAAGATTACCGGTCTGCCTCCGGAGAAAGCGTGTGACCAGATTGTCAGAACAAGTGAACGGATCAACGAAATTACCGGAAAACAAACGGAGTTTGTCCGTCCGCCTTTTGGAGCGTGGGATAAGAATCTGGAGTGCGGGTTTCAGATGTTTCCGGTGCTCTGGACGATCGATCCGCTGGACTGGACAACGAAGAATACAGAACGGGTGGTTCAGAAGGTTCTGGATGAGGCGAAGGAGGATGGAATCATTCTTCTGCATGATTTTTATGACTCATCTGTGGAGGCGGCATTCCGGATCGTGGATGCCCTGAAGGAGCAGGGGTATGAGTTTGTGACGGTAGATAAGCTGATCCTGGAATAAACGGAGGAGAGAAATGGATTTATTTGACTATATGAGAAACAGTGCGATGGAGAAGGAGGCGCCGCTGGCATCGCGCCTTCGTCCCAGGACACTGGATGAAGTGGTAGGGCAGCAGCATATTATCGGGAAGGATAAGATGCTCTACCGGGCGATCCGGGCGGACAAGATAAGCTCTGTGATCTTTTACGGACCGCCCGGAACCGGGAAAACGACGCTGGCGAAGGTGATCGCCAACACGACCAGTGCTGAATTTACACAGATCAATGCCACCGTAGCCGGAAAGAAGGATATGGAAGAGGTGGTAAAGGCGGCAAAGAATCATCTGGGAATGTACGGAAAACGGACCATTCTTTTTGTTGATGAGATCCATCGCTTCAATAAGGGGCAGCAGGACTATCTGCTTCCCTTTGTGGAAGACGGGACTCTGATCCTGATCGGTGCGACTACGGAAAATCCATACTTTGAAGTAAATGGCGCTCTGCTTTCCCGTTCGGTTGTCTTTGAACTGAAGCCGCTGGATAAGGAGGATATCAGAGTTCTGATCAATCGGGCTGTCTATGATAAAGAGCGGGGCATGGGAGCCTATGATGCTGTCATCGATGAGGATGCAAGGGAATTCCTGGCGGATATGGCAGGCGGTGATGCCAGGGCAGCGCTGAATGCCATTGAACTGGGCGTTCTGACAACAGAACGGGGAGCGGACGGGAAGATACATATCACACTCGATGTGGCCTCAGAATGTATCCAGAAGCGTGTGGTACGCTATGATAAGACAGGAGATAATCATTATGATACGATCTCTGCGTTTATCAAGAGCATGCGTGGGTCGGACCCGGATGCGGCGGTATACTATCTGGCACGCATGCTTTATGCGGGAGAGAGTGTGACCTTTATTGCCAGGAGAATTATGATCTGTGCCTCCGAGGATGTGGGGAATGCAGATCCTCAGGCTCTTCAGGTGGCCGTGGCGGCTGCACAGGCGGTGGAACGGGTAGGAATGCCGGAGTCACAGCTGATTCTGGCACAGGCAGCCATCTATGTAGCATGTGCACCAAAGAGCAACTCCTGTACAAATGCCATTTTTGCCGCGACGGAGTCCGTGAAGAGCCGGAAAGCAACCGTTCCGTCCCATCTGCAGGATTCCCATTATCATGGAGCGGCGAAGCTGGGACACGGGATCGGATATGAGTATGCCCATGATTTTCCAAAGCATTTTTCGAAGCAGAGATATCTGCCGGAAGAACTGGGAGATGTGAAATTCTATGAGCCGGGTACGAACGGGTATGAAAAAACGATTGCGGACTATCTGGCATGGGTGAGAGAAGAATAGATCACTGTGAGATATTTAGAAAAAGCATGTCATGCAGAGCATGGCGTGCTTCTAAAAGCGAGTACATGGGAGAGAACGAAAAGATACGAAGGAGAACATTGTATGAAACGAAGAATCATGGCAGCAGCACTGATCGCGGCACTGACGCTATTGCCGTGTATGGTGAGCTTTGCAGATGAGAGGCCGGTGGCATCTGCAGCGGGCGGGATACAGGTAAATGGAGGAGCCACGGACGGGCAGTCAGAGTGGAATCTTGTGGATGAAAGGACACAGGAAACAGAGACAGAAAGGGAAGAAACGCAAGGGACGGTAAGAGAGGCAAGGGCGGGTGAGACCGGAACAGTGACCGGGGGATATGGAGAGAAGATCACCTGGTCGCTCGATCTGTCATCAGGAGTGATCACCTTCAGCGGTTCAGGTGATATGCCGGCGATTTACGGGTCATCTTCCGATGAGCTTAATCCGTACAGAAAACAGATTACGTCAGTGGTGATCGGGAATGGCATAACATCGGTGGGAGATTCTGCTTTCAGGGGCTGTACAAATCTGGAGAGCGTAAGCCTTCCGGAGAGCGTGATACGCATCGGAAGCAGCGCCTTCCAGTCATGTGAGGGATTGAAAAATTTTTCGATACCCTCGAAGGTGACATCCATTGGAGATGCTGCCTTTGCCTGCTGTTATGCCCTGGAGAAGATACAGCTTCCTGCGGGAATCACCACAGTGGAAGACTGGACCTTTGAAAGCTGTAAGAAATTAAAGGAAATGGTAATTCCGTCAGGTGTCACATCGATCGGGGACTATGCACTGATGCACTGCTATGCCCTGGAAAAGATCAGTCTGCCGGATGGATTGCAGACAATTGGTGCGAACGCCTTTTTTGATGACTGGGCACTTACGGAGATCGTGATTCCTGACAGTGTGACAGAGATCGGTGAAAGTGCCTTTACCCAGTGTAAAGTCATGAAAAAGGCGAAGCTGCCTGCGGGGCTGACGGAGATATCCACCAGTCTTTTCCAGGGGTGTACACAGCTTTCGGATGTGACGATCCCGTCAGGTGTCCGCAAGATCGGTGAAAGTGCTTTTTCCAGATGTGGACTGACAAAGGTAGTGCTGCCGGACGGTCTGGAAAGGATCGAAGAGTTTGCGTTTGCAAACTGCAGTCAGCTGATCGACGTAACCATACCCGGCAGCGTGAACTTTGTCGGGGCAGATGTATTTACGAATACAGCCTATGAGGAAAGTCTTTCTGACCAGGCATTTGTAGTGCTGGGAAATGGTCTTTTGTATCTGTATCACGGGGATACTCCTGTCGTGGATGTTCCGTCCGGAGTGACCAGTATTGCAGATTCTGTGTTTAAGGAGCATGAGGAGATCACAGAGGTAAGGCTTCCGGACAGTCTGCGCACCATTGGAAATTCAGCATTTGAAGATTGTACGTCACTGAAGAAGGTGACTGTCCCGTCAGGAGTAACCTTCATTGGCGGAAATGCTTTTGCGGGTACTGCTTTTCTGGCAGATCAGAAGGATGGTCTTGTGATGCTTGGAAGAGTGGCATATGCGTATTGCGGGGACAAGAATGTAGAAGAATGTGAGATCCCGGCCGGAACCGTTTCTATTTCAGACGAAGCATTCCTTTTCTGTGCTTCTCTGGAGAAGGTTACGATTCCGGATGGTGTCACTTCCATTGGAACGAATGCGTTTCTGGGGTGCGTCGCCCTGGAGTATGTAGAGATTCCGGACAGTGTGACAGAGATCGGAGAGAGAGCCTTTGGATATTACTGTGGAAACGGAAGCAGCGGTACCTATCTTTCGATGTCTGTGACACTGGCAGGCCATGAAGGTTCTGCGGCACAGGCTTATGCAGAAAACGGGGCCGGTCAGGCAGAGTTCCTCTCCCTGGATACACTTTCCGGTACCTGTGGTGACGGATTGGCCTGGAATGTGAATCCCGGGACAGGAGAACTGTCGATCACAGGAAGTGGAGAGATGAAGGATTATTCTTCGTACGGCTCAGGCCTTTCCCCGTTTTTTGCATACCGGAAGCTGATTACTTCAGTGACAGTGGCAGAAGGAGTGACATCGCTCGGAAATGAGGCATTTTACGGGCTTGGAAATGTAAAAACAACAGTGCTGCCGCACAGTCTTACGTCCATAGGAGATTATGCTTTTGAGAATTGTGTAGCGCTGGAGACACTGACACTGCAGGAAAAGGTTTCAAGGATCGGGAGAGATATACTCCGGGGCTGCAGAAGTATTCAGTCTGTCTCTGTTGCAGAGGAAAATGAAACCTACAGTGCGGAAGACGGGATCCTTTACGATAAACAGAAAACAGAGCTGCTGGCTGTTCCGGATAGCCTTCCACAGGAAATTCTCCGGATTCCGGGTACCGTTAAGAGAATCAGCGAATATGCCGCCCGGGAGAACCGACATCTGAAAGGCATCTATGTTCCGGAATCTGTTAGTTATATTGGTAACTATGCGTTTGACGGATGTCTCTCTCTGAAAAGCCTGGTATTTTCAGGAGCAGCTCCGGAGATAATCTATCAAAGATCGCTGAACACAGAAGGGATCGCGATCTACTGTTCATTTTCGAATCAGGGCTGGCAGAACGTGATGCAGAATTTCACTTCTCCTGAGAAGAAGACCTGGGTCGACAGGGACAGCCTGACGGGTGTACAGGTGCTGGGACTGGAGGCGGAGAAAGAAACAGCCGCAGTGGGGGACAGCCTGCAGCTGAGAGCGAAGCTGGATCCTGAGCTTGCAGTGGATTTCGTATGGAGCAGCAGCCGGCCGGCGATCGCAGGAGTAAATGAAGACGGAATGCTGCTGGCATACCGTCCCGGAGAGGTAACGATCTCTGTGAGCAGCAGAGACGGGCAGTACCGGGCAGAGAAAAGCTTTACGATCACCGGCGAGGATTATGTGTTTCCGGATGTGGAGGTGTCAGAGCTTCCAGCAGAGGTACTTTCCTATACTTCCATCAATACCGAAACCATGCAGATTCCCAGTCCGCAGAGAAACGGCATCTATTTTCTGAGTGGAAACCGCCTTGTGTTTTATTCTCTGGCGTCGAAACAGAGTGTGCCTGTGCATACTTTTCCGGGATGCACCAATGCCTACAGTACCGGTGAGAAGCTGTATGTCGTATATAATCAGCAGTGTATGGTATATGATCTGATCAAAGGTCAGACAGAGCTGACCTTCCAGATACCGGGATATACGGCAACTGCCGTGGGAGCAGACGCTTCCGGCCGCATTTATGTGGCGGCAAATGACAGTAATCGAAGGTGGGATCACAGGATTTTCCTGTACACACCGGATGGAACCCTTCTTTCCCGGATGTCGTCAGGAACAGAGGTATATCGCTTCAGCGGATTTGACAGTACAAATGGAAATTTTTATATTGAGGTATATTATGACTTTTATTCCTGGGGATACTCTCATCCGGGAATGGCACTGCGTATGGGAAGGGTTACAGATAATGTCATTCGACATGTGGATGTGTCTTACTCCTTCACAGAGAGTGGTATGATTACACGGACGATGGATAACCTGTATTTCCTGTGCCAGGATGTAAATAAAAAGCATCAGAACAATGCCGCATTGCTTGGAAACCGTTATCTGACGGCTGTCAGCGTCATCCACGGTGAGGTGAGAGTCATGGATTCCTGGGCAGATCCAATTCATATTTCTGCAAGCTTCCTGCGTGCTCCGGTGGAAAATGATCAGGGAAGCAGCTATTCCGATACCTCCAGTGTGGGTGTAAGGACGGTTTATCATGAGGGACACGACAGTCTGATCCTTTATGAGAATGGATGCCAGCTGAAAGAATACGATATCGAAACAGGCCGGTGCACGGCACAGTATGGCACAGCACATCCGGTATTCGATATGTTCTGGATGGAGGACATGCTGGTTTTGATCGAGAAGGAAGGGGACAGATATTACACAGAAACGATCGACTGGAGTGATCCGCAGGAGATCCGGCTCAGCGGAGAAAGCACCATGCAGGTGGGAGATTCTCAGCAACTGGAGGTCAGCATTGGAAAGCCATATACTGCTTACTATGAATGGAGCAGCAGTGACCAGTCGGTGGTATCCGTTTCCGGAAACGGGAATCTGGCGGCATGGAAACCGGGAACGGCAGAAATCACCGTATCCAATAAGGATAAGAGTCTGGCAGCCAGCTTTACCGTTACAGTAAAACCGGGAGAGGGTGCTAAGCAGGAGGGAGGCATTCTTACTGTGCAGGGCACGATCAGTAATAACCGTTCCCGGAATTACTATCAGGTATGGAGCAGTCCCATGAATTCGTATCTGGCTGAAAGGGATGATCAGCTTCTGGAGAGAGTGGAATACATCGAAGGCACCGGAGTCGTGATCGAGACCTGTTCCTCGGACGGCATATGTCAGAACAGCCGGACCGTGAAGTCTGCACTTCCGCTGTTTGGAGGATTCTTTGCAGGAGAGGACTATAATTTCCTGGTATTCGGTCAGGAAAACAGGCAGGAAAACAATAAATGCGAGATCATGCGTGTCATAAAGTATTCAAAGAACTGGGAAGAGCTGGGGACATACTCTGTCTATGGGGCAAATACCTATATTCCTTTCGAGGCCGGCTCGCTGCGCATGACAGAAACAGCAGGAAAGCTCTACATCCACACCTGCCACGAGATGTATATGTCTGAGGATGGACTTAACCATCAGGCAAATATGACTTTTGTGGTGGATGAGGAAAATATGACAGAACTTGACTCTTTTTATCAGGTGCTGAATATTTCTCAGGCCGGTTATGTGAGCCATTCCTTCAATCAGTTTATCAGGACAGATGGAACGTATGTGTATCGTGTCGATCACGGGGATGCGGGTCCGAGAGCCGTGGCTCTGACCCGTGCGGAAGTGAACGGAAAGATCACAAAGGTTCTCTATACGCTTCCGGTTGTAATCGGCGGAATGTACGGCGACAATGCAACAGGAGTATCTGTAGGCGGTTTCGAGCTTTCAGCAGATAACTGTCTGATAGCCGGAAATTCGGTGGATCAGACCGATAAAGCGACTTATTCTGCTTACGGACAGAGAAACATCTTCCTGAGTATCACAAAGAAGGATCTCACAAAAAGGAAGACTATCTGGCTGACGGATTATACAGAAGCAGACAGCATCACACCGCGGACACCGCAGCTGGTAAGGATCAATGATCTCCAGTTTTTACTTCTCTGGGAAGAGTACAATGAGAAAACACAGGATATCTGCACCAGGATGACCGTCATTGACGGTGACGGAAATCAGATTTCCGAAATCATTGCCACGGATATGCGTCTGTCCGACTGTCAGCCCATCGTGACAGCAGACCGTATGGTGAAGTGGTATGTGACAGATGGGACAAGTCTGCAGCTTTGTGCGGTAAATCCCTATCAGCTTGAGAAAGTGGCAAGACCGGAAAGCTGCACGGACTCACATACGTGGGATGCGGGAACTGTGCTCAAAGAGCCTGCATGTGAAGAAACGGGTGAGTGCGAGTATCATTGTATAAAATGCGGGAAGACAAAGGTAGAGACGATTCCTGAAACAGGTCACCTGTGGAGTGGATGGAGCATTGTGTCCCCGGATGATAAAATCATGTCCAGAACGTGTGTCATCTGCGATAAAACAGAAACAAGGACCTACGAAAAAGATCCTGATAACAGCGGAGACTGGATAGATGATCCTGACTGGGAATGGATCTGGGAAACCGATCGTAACGATGATGAAGATCCGGACGATGGTTTCCGGACCGGTACGATTCCGAAGCTGAATGTATCCGGCACGCTCCCGATCCAGGTGAAGCAGTCAGTAACCCTGCGTGTCGTCAATATGAAAGCAGGCGATGCAGTACAATCCTGGGAATCCAGCAATCCGCAGATCGTGAAGGTATCACAAACAGGAAAAGTGAGGGCACTGAAGAAGACGGGGAAAGCAGTTCTGACGGTAACCTTAAAGAATGGAAAATCGACGAAGATAACCGTAAAGGTACAGAAGGCGCCTGTAAAGACCAAAAAGATCACCGGACTGAAAAAGAGCCTGCGCATCCGGAAGGGCCAGAAGCTTTTGTTAAAGCCTGTCTTGAATCCGATCACATCAAAAGAAAAGGTGAAATGGCAGTCTTCCAATAAGAAAGTGGTAACCGTGTCCGCAAAAGGATCAGTAAAAGGCGTTCGCCCCGGAAAAGCAAAGCTTACGGTGAAGTCCGGAAAAGCGAAATTCAGTATAACAGTAACGGTAACCAAATGACGTTGAGCATTATCGCTCATACCTGCGAAATCCCCCGCACATAGTAAAAGTGTTTTGGGGGATTTTGCATTTGTTGTAAGGGTTTACGCCGATTTTGAGAGTGCGAAGCACGGAAAAATCGACGTCAGGCTCATTTGTCGGGTAACTCTTGTTATGGTGCCGTGGCCAAAAGTATTAAATACCAAGGCAAAGACGCAGGATTCCAAGAATGAGCAAATGAGCAGGATAGAACCAGTAATGAAGCATTTTGTTCTGTTTGCCGCGCTCGCCGTTGTATGTAAGCGTCAGACCAAAGCCTAACAGTGCCCAGGGCTGCGTATACATGGATGCATAGCCGAAAGGGATTGCAAAGAGCGGTACATCGTGGAACAGGTAAAAGAAATAACCGATTAAAATTGCGTGGTGTTCATAATCAAGACTGAAAAACATGGCAGCTATGCACATGATGATAACAATGATCAACGATACAAAATACCAGAGTGCTTTTGGAAGCTTTTGCATTTTTTCTTTTAAAATATCAATGCTCCAAATGGTAATAAGCACAAAGGCGAGAGTGAACATGACGTTATTCCAGTTCATATTAAAGAAACTTGCCGTTGTAAACATATCAAAGGGCACTTCTGATATGACACCGAATATCAGTAAATTCAGCAGATATTTCTTTCGGCTTCGTGTTTTAAAATAACCTTCAACCACCAGAAAACAAAACAGCGGGAATGCAATTCTGCCGATAATATCAAACAGGTCACTCACAACAGCAAGTACTCCGTCATTTGAAACCAGGTTTGGGTAAATCAGTGCCTTGTTTACATGGTCAATAAGCATCGACAGGATTGCGATCAGCTTTAGCCATGCTCCTGAAAGAAATTGAACTTTGCTGCAAAGATTGTTAATTTTTTCATTCATATTATTCTCATCTCCTTATAATATTGGTGGTGTTAGGACCAAAAGTCCGAATTCACGCCAGCAGAGCTGACCACGCTCGGCGCAAAGTGTGCAGGTCTATCATGAGTGAGGAGGGGGACTGAGGTGGGTTTGCTCACTATGTTTCAGGCTTCCGGGAATGTTGTGGTTGAAGTATTGGATATCGCTAAGAGTGTGTGAGTTTATAGACTTGTTTTATCTGTAGTATTGATGACGACTCTATTATACAGTATGGGGCGGTGAAAAGGTAGTAGATAATGATGAAATCAGTGTTTTTTATGAAGGATTATGTTACGCCTGCTTTACGGCATTGTGCTTTTCAGATTGGCACCTGTTTTATGGCAGACGATGCCGGCGGTGATCTGGTATGCGGTGGCAGTCATTATCCTTGTGCGGCTGGCAGCCTATATCACGGCGGCAATCAAGTATCATCACTTTGCATCTTTGCACACCTGGATGAATAAGCTGACTGGAGCGGCGGTTTTTCTGCTGCCCTGTGTGCTTGCGGTTTCAACAGGCATCGTATACAGTTGGACGGTTTGTGTGCTTGCCTTTACTGCTTCTTTGGAGGAACTGGCGATCCATCTTTGCCGGAAAGATTACTGTGCTGACAGGAAATCTATCTTTCAGAGAAATAACACTTGACTCTCCCCTTTAGAGGAGATGATAGAATCCTCCTCGTAAAGAAAAGCAAGGAGGATTTTCTATATGAAGGAATGATCGATCACCGTAATCTGCAGCACGGTTGCAGTCAGGATATGAAATGGTTTTAAATCATATTGATGGAGTCTGGAATAAAGATGATGAAAGAGAGTGGCTGTCAGAAATACAGGTACCGATAAAGAAAAGAATGAAATAATTCCTGAAGGGTGAATCATACTCATATATTCCGACGGATATAGGATAAAGAAGAAATATTGTATTTGACACCATTGCTGCCGAGAGCCAGCGGCAGATGAACGAAACCTATACCGCCTTCGTGCGGGGACGGCTTCCGAAATACGAAAAACCCAGGGTGGAACGGATCGACAACCTTTCGGCCTCGGTCATTGTGGATCAGTCCTCTTCTCCTTCAACAGCAAAGGAGCCTGTCCCGTCTACAGCGGCCGGGGCCAGATCGTCATGGAGCTGGTTTTCATGAATCCGGTCACCACTGTCTGTGAAGCCTGCGAGGGCAGGCGGTACAGTGAAGAATCCCTGTCCTACCGGTACCGGGGCAACCGGAGGTGAGCGTCAACGTGTGAAGCTGGCGAAATACCTGGACAAGAAGGGAAACATCTATGTGCTGGACGAACCCACCACCGGTCTGCACGCCTCCGATGTAAGGAAGGTCATGGAGCTGCTGGACAGTCTGGTGGATCGGGGCAACACCGTCATCGTCATTGAGCACAACCTGGATGTGATGAAACAGGCGGACTGGATCATCGATGTAGGACCGGACGGCGGCACTGCCGGCGGGGAGATTGTCTTTGCCGGTACGCCAAAGGAAATGACAGAGCAGGGCGGCACCATCACAGCAGAATACCTTAGAAAGTCTTTGTGAAGAATGCTGTTTTGAAAATTAGTGATGCTGTCTTCTGCCTGATTGATGAAGTATAAGCTGCAATACTGATAAACAGTTGAACCACTGTAAAACAGATGAATGATTTTCATTTTAGATTATGGTAGTGAAGAGTGAACAAGGCAAAACAGTTCAATTCATACCTGGGAAATCCCCCGCATACACTGTAAAAAAGTGTTTCGGGGGATTTCCCTATACCTCTGTTTTATTTTACTCTATATGTTTTGGATTTTGTCCAGGAGCTGTATGCTCCTCCTCTTGAATCAGGTGCACTATATGTGCATAAACTGTAGTTTGTTTTCAAACCTTTATAGCTTCTGTCTGTAACATTTGATACATGTACTTTAAATGTACTTCCTTTGCCTTTAACCGTGTAATAATTACCGGCAGCAAAAACTTTGATCCCCTGTATCTTTGATGCTCTTTTCGACAGTTTGATTGTCATGGTATATGTGGTGTGGTATTTTTTGACAAATAAGGTTGAAAGATTTTTCACTTTTATATTGGAAATTGTCATTGACTTAACTACAGGGTTAACACGTGGTGATGTTTTCACGATTTTTTTTATTGGAGCTGCTGCAGCATAAGTGTAACTGCCATCAGGATTTTTGTAGCGTTCCACCCCGTATATCTTAAGGTAGTATGTGGTGGGCTTATACCATTTATACTTGTTTTTGTGTATTGCAAGAGGTCCGTTTCCAATTGGTCCATTTAATGATGAAACAAGATTTTTCATAGCAGGATCCTTATAAACATCAACATAAAGGCGAGAACCGAACCAATCAGGGAAATCAAAACCTGAGATTACCATACCGGTAGGGTCAGTACGTATTGAAATGTTTTTGGAAATAAGCTGTGCAGGCTTAACTATGAAACTGAAAGTGCATGATGATCCATCTTCCAATGTCACAATTAGACGGGAATCATCTGAATTTGTGCTTGTAAAATGATGTGTAAATTCAATTCTGTTTGTTGAAAAATCAAATGATAGGGTACCGATGGTTATATTTGTGATCAGGGTCTTATTTGAAGTAATAATAAAGTCTACATCTACCCCTCCTAAGCCTCTATCACTTGGCAAGGTGATGTTTCCCAGGTCTTTATTTGCTGTAACAGTAACGATAGTACCATCGGCCATCTGTGCCTGTACAGTATTGTTACTTGCTGCAAATACTTTTTCTGGTATTGTACATAAAATCATAATCATCCCTATGCAGATAAATAAACCCAATAGTTTCTTTTTGTGCTTCATTCCCACTCCTCCTAATATGAATATGCAGTTCTCATATCAATGATAAGAACAATCTAAAGTGCTGTAAGCGATGCAGTTAGATAAGAACCGGTCACAGATGAATCAAAGAAGGCGTCAATGATTCCATCCTTCTTTGCAAGTACCACCTTTCTTGCCAATTCCGGAGTCGAGCTTTCATCACAAAGCCATGACAGTTTGCAATTTGGGATTTTTTTGCAAGCCTGACTTATGCAAGACGTGTCTCAATGGTCACACCGGAAAAATAGGATATATCCATAAGGATAATATCTGCAGAGATTACTTCTGCTTCTCTTACAACGTTATTTTTTCCTTGGATCAGAACACGTGCAGGATGAAACTCACCGCTTTGTTCTAACGTTTGCATTATTGCTTCTGCTATCAGACAATTGCTAATGCAGATAACAATTTTCTCATAGGTTGTGGTGCCTCCTTTCCATATCTTGTATTATCAATATTTTACTATTATTCCTTTAACTTGACATCGTACTTTCGTGCATAATTACCCGCCCATCCGATCATATGCTATTGACATGTCGGCAGCATATGTGCATTCTAGGAGATGATATTCATTGAAAAACCATCTCTAATACAATATAATGAGTTGCCCGACAAATCGGGTAATTTATAGTAACCTTTTTTAATTTGCAC